>JACCDO012392227.1_pt1 | contig 16884 bp, 15 predicted proteins | sample 7446101 | NCBI WGS metagenome assembly JACCDO01 (sample SAMN15323440, study PRJNA562643) | freshwater metagenome | isolation source: river surface water | place: USA:Blue River Watershed | collected 2017-08-16 | reverse complement strand
GTATGACTACAGTCCGCCTCCGCGAAAACGAACCATTTGAAGTGGCATTGCGCCGTTTCAAGCGCACCATTGAGAAAAATGGTCTTTTGACAGACTTGCGTGCCCGCGAGTTTTACGAGAAGCCAACGGCTGAGCGTAAGCGTAAAAAGGCTGCTGCTGCTAAACGCCATTACAAGCGTATTCGCAGCCAAATGTTGCCAAAGAAGCTTTACTAATCCATTTCAAGCTCTCTTCACCGAGAGGCTTTGAAACCCGCTGACGGTGATACGCAGCGGGTTTTTGCTTTTTAATTGCCAGTCATTATTCTTTACATTATTACCAAAAACTAGGATCGCATCATGAGTTTGAAAGATCAAATTACCGAAGATATGAAATCTGCAATGCGCGCCAAAGAGACAGCGCGTCTTGGCACCATTCGTCTTTTGTTAGCAGCCATTAAGCAGCGTGAAGTCGATGATCGCATTGTGCTGGATGATGCAGCCATAATTTCTACGATTGAGAAGATGATTAAGCAGCGTAAAGATTCCATTGCTCAATTCGAAAAAGCAGGACGTGAAGATTTAGTTGCAGTGGAGTCTGCTGAAATGGTGATATTGCAGGCCTATTTGCCTGCGCAAATGTCTGACGCTGAGGTGCAAGCAGCAGTGGCGGCGGCGGTTGCTTCTACGGGCGCTGCCGGCCCACAAGATATGGGCAAAGTCATTGGTGTATTGAAGGGTCAGCTGGCAGGTAAAGCTGATATGGGTAAGGTGTCGGGGTTGGTTAAAGCAGCGCTCGCAAAATAAAAGAGCCGAGCTCATACTCATAGCCATATGGCGCTCATTCCCCAATCATTCATTGCCGATCTTCTTAATCGGGTCGACATCGTTGATGTGGTTGGGCAACACGTCAAATTAAAAAAAGCGGGCGCGAACTATCAAGGCTTATGCCCGTTTCATTCTGAGAAATCCCCTTCATTTTCAGTTTCACCAACAAAGCAGTTCTATCATTGCTTCGGCTGTGGTGCGCATGGTTCAGCCATTAGTTTTTTAATGGAATACTCTGGCCTGGGTTATGTAGATGCTATTGAAGAATTAGCGCGCTCCGCTGGTTTAGATGTGCCCCGCGAAGAACGCAGTGCTAATGACATTGCTAAACAACAGCGTGCAATGGCATTAAGTGAGGTGATGAGTGCAGCAGCAGATTGGTATCGCCAACAACTTAAAAGCAGTCCCCGAGCGATTGAGTATCTAAAGGGTCGTGGCCTCACCGGAGAAATTGCTAAACGTTATGCCTTGGGCTATGCGCCTGATGGCTGGCAAGGTTTAGAGGCGGTATTTGGTTCATATGCCAATGAAGAGGTTGCTCAGACACTAGTAGAAGGTGGTTTAGTGATTCAGGGTGAGCAAGCAGAGACTGCTGCTGACAATAAATCGGCCATCAAGCGCTACGATCGCTTTCGCGATCGAGTGATGTTTCCCATTCGGAATCCCAAAGGACAAACGATTGGTTTTGGTGGTCGCATCCTGGATCAGGGTGAGCCAAAGTATTTAAATTCTCCAGAAACACCTTTGTTTTCCAAGGGCAATACGCTTTATGGTTTATTTGAGGCAAGACAAGCTATCCGCGCCAAAGAATATGTATTGGTATGCGAAGGGTATATGGATGTAGTCGCGCTCGCGCAATTGGGCTTTCCTAATGCGGTTGCTACTTTAGGAACAGCTTGTACTGCAAATCATGTGCGCATGCTTTTACGTCAAACTGACAAAGTGATTTTTTCTTTTGATGGTGATGCCGCGGGTCAACGTGCGGCACAACGGGCTCTTGAAGCATGTTTGCCATTGATGTCGGATGACAAACAAATCCGTTTTTTATTTTTACCAACCGAGCATGATCCAGATAGCTATGTAAGGGCATACGGTGCAGTCGCATTTGAGAAAGCGGTGCAAGAAGCAATGTCTATCTCGAGCTTCTTCTTTAAAGTGTCTAGTGACGGCCATGACCTCACAACTCCTGAGGGAAGGGCTCAAACCCATCATGCTGCTAAGCCATTGCTGCTCTCGATGCCACCAATTGCATTGCGTACCCAGATTCTGCGTGAGCTAGCGATTCGGACGAGTACTACACCAGCCGAGTTAGAAGCATTTTGCGGATTAACAGTGGCTCCAGCACCAGTGACATATTCAGCAGGCGCACCAAAGCAGCAAAATTCTAATAACCCAAATTCATTTAGCAATAGACAAAGTGCGCCATGGCAAGCAGCCAAACGTATTGCTACACAAAGCATTGAGCCGCCAAAAGCGCCCATGGATTTAGCAGAGCAAATTTTGAGAGTGCTTATTCAATTCCCTCATTTGGGAAAAGCCATGAATCATGAGCGACGTGCTTTAGCGTTGAAAGCGGCGGAGCAACGATCGGCAAATGCGCTCATCTTAATGAAAGACCTTCTTGCTCAATGTGATCAAGTGGAGTTCTTGTCTGACGACAGTGGGAAAACTTCTGCTGTTGGTGCTGGGGCTTTTGCCATGTTTCAAGATCAGTTATCTCGTAGCGCGCTTGCATCTATGTACGAAGTGCTCAGAAAGCGCGTTCTAGGAACCGATGTTGATCTGGATGTAGCAACAGCGGATTTAGAAGGCGCCTTGAAAAAGCTCGAGTTGGCCTCACTGAAACAAGAGATGACTGAAATCGCCCAAAAAATTGCCAGTAGCGCTGCAACTGAGCAAGATAAGGCCCGATATCGAGAATTGGGCGAAAAGCTGAAATTTTCTTAAGAATTTACTGAGTCACCCCTAGAAATCCCCTGAAATTACCCCATATTTTTAGGGAATCAGGGGCTAAAAAAGTCGCAATCGACTATAATCCTCTGTTCCCAAGAAAAAAACGAATTAATTCAGCCACTTGCGTCATATTTTTTGAATTTTGGGGTGAGTGGCTTAGTGGCTAGTAAAAATAGCGGGGCTGTGCTGAATCAGTCAAGATCAACAACTGTAATGTGAGTAAGTGCTAATAAATGCCTAATATCAAGACCAAAAAACCAGCCAAACCAGCTCCAAAAGCAAAAGCGGTAAAAGCACCGGCTAAACCGGTTGCAAAAACAAAGGCCCCTGCAAAACCGGTAAAGGCTGCTAAACCTGCGCCAAAAGGAAAACCGGTAAAAGCACCGGCTAAACCGGTTGCAAAAACAAAGGCTCCTGCAAAACCGGTAAAGGCCGCTAAACCTGCGCCAAAAGGAAAACCGGTAAAAGCACCGGCTAAGCCTGCTGTAAAAACAAAAGCAGTGGCTAAGCCAGCACCAAAATCAAAGTTAGTCGCAAAAGCGCCAGCAAAATCAACCAAGGTTGTTGCTAAGCCAACTAAAGTTGCCGCAAAGGCTCCTGTAAAAACACCAACGAAGTCCGCAAAAGTTCCTGCTAAAAGCGCCAAGGTAGAGGCAAAGGTTGAGCCTGTTAAAAAAGGGAAAGCTGCTGCCCCTAAGGTTGATGAAGTAAAAGACCTTAAATCTAAAAAAGGGCAAGTTGCCCCTGAAGCAGCTCCGGTTGAAGAAGAAAAGAAACGTGGCCGCAAGCCTAAAGCTGGTGCGCCTGTTGAAAGTGCGGAACCTGTCTTAACTGATCGTCAAAAAGCGCGTGAGCGTAAAGCAAAAGAAAAAGCACTCTTAAAGGAGTTTGCTGCACAACAGCTCGGAACCGAGGAGCAGCAAGAGTTGCGCCGTGCTCGCTTGAAGACTTTGATCAAAATGGGTATGTCCAAGGGTTACTTAACCCATGGCGAAATGAACGACGTCATGTCCGATGAGTTATCAGATGCCGATGCTCTTGAGACATTGATTAGCTTGCTTAACGACATTGGAATCACTGTGTATGAGCAAGCGCCAGACGCTGAAACACTAATACTCTCTGATACCACTGCAGCTGCAGCTTCAGAAGAAGAGGCAGAAGAAGAGGCAGAGGCTGCCCTTTCTACAGTGGACTCTGAATTTGGTCGTACTACCGATCCCGTCCGTATGTATATGCGTGAAATGGGTACGGTAGATTTGCTCACCCGTGAGGGCGAGATTGTCATTGCCAAGAAAATTGAGGCGGGCCTCAAGGATATGGTCATGGCCCTGGCTGCTTGTCCAGTAACGATTGCTGAGATTCTCAGTAATGTCGACAAGATTGCTGCTGGAGAGTTAGAGATCGATCAATTTGTGGATGGCTTAGTTGATCCTAATGCTGAAGATATTAAGCTGGGTCCCGATGAGCCAGAGTTTGATGCTGATTCTGAAGAGGGTGACGACGATGGTGAGGATGAAGGCGGTGGCGGCGGTGGTGCTGCAACGGCCAATGCAAAGCAACTAGAAGAGCTCAAGCAAATCTCGCTACAAAAATTTGCAGTTGTACGCACTCAAGCTGAAAAAATGCGTCGTGCATTTGATAAAGATGGCTACAACTGTCCTGCGTACTTGAAGGCTCAGGAAGCGATCCGTGCTGAATTACTCGGTTTCCGCCTAACAGCGAAAAGTGTTGAGAAGTTATGTGACACTATGCGCGCACAAGTGGATCAAGTATGGAAGTTAGAGCGCGGCATTGTTAGCTTATTGGTTGACAAGGTGGGCGTCAATCGTGGAGAGGTCTTAAAAGATTTCCCGAAAATGTCCATGGATTTAGGCTGGACTGATAAGTTACTCAAAGAGAACAAGCCATACAGTGCACTCTTACAACGTAACGTTCCAGCTATTCAGGAGTTACAGCAAAAGCTTATTGATATTCAAAAGAATGTAGTGATTCCACTGCCTGAATTAAAAGAAGTCAATAAGCAGATGATCGCCGGCGAGAAGCGCGCGCGTGAAGCTAAACGTGAGATGACAGTTGCTAACTTACGTTTGGTTATCTCCATTGCCAAGAAATACACCAACCGTGGTTTGCAGTTCTTGGATTTGATTCAAGAAGGCAATATTGGTTTGATGAAGGCGGTAGATAAGTTTGAATACCGTCGCGGCTATAAGTTCTCTACCTATGCTACATGGTGGATCCGTCAAGCGATTACTCGCTCTATTGCTGATCAAGCACGTACGATCCGCATCCCTGTGCATATGATCGAGACCATCAATAAGATGAATCGTATTAGCCGTCAGATCTTGCAAGAAACTGGTCATGAGCCCGATGCTGCCACTTTGGCGCAGAAGATGGAGATTCCAGAAGATAAGATTCGCAAGATCATGAAGATTGCAAAAGAGCCAATCTCTATGGAAACACCTATTGGTGACGATGAAGATTCTCATTTAGGTGATTTCATTGAGGATGGAAACACTTTAGCTCCAGCAGAAGCAGCGCTACATGACTCTATGCGTGATGTGGTGAAAGATGTTTTGGATTCTTTAACTCCACGCGAAGCAAAAGTATTGCGTATGCGCTTTGGTGTTGAGATGAGTACAGACCATACCCTTGAAGAAGTTGGCAAACAATTTGATGTTACCCGTGAGCGTATTCGTCAGATTGAAGCTAAAGCTCTCAGAAAGATGCGCCACCCAAGTCGTAGCGATAAACTCAAAACCTTCCTCGAGGAAGATTGAGCCAAAGACTAACGGGCCTATAGCTCAGTTGGTTAGAGCAGAGGACTCATAATCCTTTGGTCCCAGGTTCAAGTCCTGGTGGGCCCACCAGAAATGCAAACCCTCATCAGCAATGGTGGGGGTTTGGTATTAAGTAAAGATGAAACAACTCTTGAGAAAAATTGAATGAAAAGTAAATTCTTGGCAGGCGCGATTTCTATCATTTTCTTCATGTTAGTCGCTTGGGGTGCATTATTTATATTAAAACCTTTCCCTAATGAGATGGTTGTTTATGCCACGGATTACTCTGGCAGCGCATGGAATGTTGAGGGGACACAAACAATTGCATTGCTTGAAAAGCATGGCATTAAGTTAAATGTCGTAGAGACAGAGGGCGCTATTCAAAATATTCAACTATTGAATGATGAGAAATCTAAAGTGAATGCCGCATTACTTTTTGGTAGTCTGATACCTAAAAACCAAACGGAGAACATATCTTCTTTGGCTTATGTCGGTTACAGCCCAATTTGGATTTTTTTCAAAGTCAATGATGGACCTGCTCCTAAATCTTTGGCTGATTTGGCAAAAAAGAATATATCCATTGGGCCTAAACAAAGTGGTTCATATGCTCTTGTGAAGAACCTTTTTGAACTGCAGGGCATTGATATAGAGAAAAGCCCAAATTTCATTTCCGCCCCCTTCTCTGAGGGATTAAACAATTACATGTCTGGTAAGGCTAATGTAATTATTTTTGTTGGTGATCGTGACGATCCAGTCGTTAAAAAATTATTTTATGATGCGGGCACGAAAATATTCGAAATGAACAAGAGTGATCTTAATTACTTGTCGCAAGATTTTATTGCAGTGAAATTGCCAGCCAGATCAATTGATGTTGATCGTAAGATGCCAGAAAAAGATGTGCATATGATAAGCACCACTACTGTATTAGCGGTAAAAAGTAATATGCAGCCTGCAGTTCAGGTGGGCCTATTGTTAGCCGCCTCTAAAATAATGAAGGATCTTCCTTATTTGATACCAGATACGCAAATCCAATTTCCCGCGCCCGCCTATGATGCCCCTCTTGAGGTAAGTAGCACTGCAAAAAAATACTTTGCAAATGGTGGGCCTCCATGGTTGACAAATTTTTTCCCAACTTGGTTAGCGTATACCCCCTTCTAGACTCACTGAGTACTTTGGTGTTGAAATGAGTACAGACCACACCCTTGAGAAGTTGGTAAATAATTTGATGTTACCCATGAGCACATTTGTCAGGTTGGTGTTTTTTCCGTATTGCAATTTTTTCTTGTGCTAAATGAATATTAATTCCGACTATTCCCAAAGAGTAGTGATTGATTCACATAATTTGCCGTGGGTACCTAGCCCTGAATCCGGAGTAGAGCGAAGAATATTGGAACGTCAGGGTGATGAGGTCGCAAAAGCGACGTCGATTGTTCGTTATCAGCCAGGCTCAAAATTTAAAACTCATACTCATGAATATGGTGAAGAGATATTTGTTCTAGAAGGTATTTTTAGCGATGAGACGGGTGACTATCCAGCGGGAACTTACATAATGAATCCACCAGGCTCTTCCCATGCGCCTTATAGCGATGTGGGATGCACCTTATTTGTTAAGTTAAGACATTTAGGTGTAGATCAAGTGGTGCGTGAAATTGTCGATACAAAAACGGCACCCTGGTATCAAGGAATGGTACCTGGGCTTACAGTGATGCCTCTTATGAAACAAGGTAGCGGCTCTACTTTAGTTAGATGGTCTCCTCAAACCTATTTCAATCCCCACAAACATTATGGGGGTGAGGAAATATATGTTGTTGATGGCGTGTTTGAGGATGAGCATGGCCGATATCCTGCTGGCACATGGATTCGTAGTCCACACCTGAGCTTGCATCAGCCATTTAGCAAAGAGGGATGTACTATCTTTGTTAAGACTGGACACTTGCTTAATTAGAAGATTAAATAATCTTTAACAACTCAAGAATGCCTAGGGTTTGATTGCTTTTGGTTCTGACCCAATGCGTAAGATCAAGGTCAAAATAATTGCAATTGTGGTTGTAAGGCTAAGAGACGATTCAAATAATGGTCTTATCCAGGCGGGAACTTGAACATATAGAGCCGGCATAATATTTAGGCTTAATCCAAAACATAACGCAATACCAACAACAAAAGTGCGGCGCATATCCAAATTAGAAGACACAATAATTTTTAGTCCAGTAACAACCATCATGCAGACTGAAAAAACCAATATTGACCCGCCAACAGCGGGGGGCATAATACTTAGGACGGAGCTAATTTTTGGCGAAAATCCTAAGATTAAAAATAGAGCGCCTGTGGCAAATCCAATGTATCGACTCGTTGCTCCACTTGCACCACTCAAAGCTACATTTGATGATGATGTATCGGATGCCATGCCACCAATTAATCCAGAGAAAGATAGCGCAAGACCATCTGCTACAAGGCCATTTGAGATTTTTGAGGTATTGGGGGAGCGCCAATCATCATCGTTAAATTTCTCGGCAATCACCAGATTACCAAAAGACTTTAGCGTGCCGGTTAGCGAAACAATCAAAAAAGTGGGCAATAAGGACCAATCAAAAGCAATACTAAACATTCCATCGTAGTGAGGAATTCCAATCCAAGCTGCTGAGCTTACATTGGCATAGTCAGATGCTGACATTAGGCCGAATAAAAATGATAAAGAATAACCCGCTGCCATGCCAATAAGCATTGCATAAAGACGTATTCGTGTTGAGCCCCAGATATTGAGGGCAACTACTGAAAATAATGTGATGACTGCGATAGCCAAGGAAAGATAGTTAATTGGCTCGCCGGCATAATTAATATCCATAAACTTGGAAGTGCTAACCGGAATTAAATTAACGCCGACCATTAAAACAACTAGGCCTGTAATCTCCGGAGGAAACAAGAAAGCAAGGCGAGGAATAAAGCGGGCACAAAGAATTTCAAATAGGCCGGCAACAATGGTCATGCCCCGCATTAATGGAAGGCCCCCAAGCCATGCTGCGTTGACTGATGCCGCAAAGAAATTAGGGCCGCAAACATTGGGGCAAAGGTATCCAGAGCCAATATAAGGTAGGCGCATTGATTGGAGAATCGTACCTGCGCCACACGCAATCATAGACATTGAAACTACTGCACCAACCATTCCAGACCCCAATCCAAGCCCTGAAACCAGAACCATAGGCAAGACTAATGTGCTTGAAATTAACAAAATATGCTGGAAAGCAAGCGTAAGAAGTATGAGGGTGGGTGGTCGATCATCTAATCCGTAAATTAAATTGCTCGGTTTTGTGGCCATATAAATAAATCCCTAGTCTTTCATCCAAATTGGGGTGGCCCTGTAGTAATCCGAGCCAACAATCATCACTTTGCCGTTTATCTCTACCTTCTGAGCATGAAATACCTTTCTTGATGGCAATGCTTCACCAGGTTTTCTCCAGAGGTACTGAACCGAAGCGCGATCGCTTTTCTTGAGACGCTCAAGAAGATCTACTACGGGTTGGGTTCCAGCTGCATCGCGAAAATGTAAGATATCTCTTCCGGGATTATTGGGGAATGCTGGGTCAACTAGCACTTTCCCCTCATCATTTAACACAAAAATATAAGAACCCAAAAAACTAAAAGGTGTTGCGGGGTTTTTAAAGTCAGCAAAGGCAATGTTCAAGCCGTTCTGCCGTAGATGGCGAACTGCGTTATCAACCTGACGATTTACAAAAATCCGTTCCATTTTGAGGTCATAAGCACCACTACCCAAAATGTATACCTTGCCTTCTGGAGTTCTCACTCTTCGCGCGTAGGCACCCTTCCAGTTTGGCGTCAATTGCGGGCCGTGCCCCCACTCAAAGAAAATCCAGCCTCGTGAATCTTGTTCTGGGTTGGCGCCAATTTTTACTAACTCCTTCGTAATTGACTTTCCATGAATATCCTTTAGCTCAATTAAATTTCGTCCAATTAATTCCGGTGTTTCAGCGTGAAAAACGCAGACTCCGTCTGGGGTATAGGCGTAGAAATAAGTTTCCCCATGAAACCATTTTGAATTTGGTTTCTTGAGCTGCTCAAATGCCAGATCACCTTGAGACTCAACCATTACTGCCGCTCGCTCAACGAGTTCAACTAATTTTCGTGTATCCGTATATTCATATTGAGAGGTAATGTCATCAATTGATTTGGCATGCGTTATGCCTATAAGCATTTGAAATGAAATTAGTAGTGCTGTTATCGCTATATGCACCCATGTTCTCAACTTTGAGGGAAACGCATTTAACATTGATTTGGTAATTTTTAAAATAGAGTTAAAGGGATTAAAAATGCATAACATTGAAGATTTACTAGGTTGCGATCTCAATGTATAGGCAGATTAGTTATCCCAGCCATTTTGGATATTTTGCCCTATAAAATGACAGATAGATATTTTCGTGGAGGTGGGCCGAAAAGCAGCTTAAGTGGAAAATTCGCATGCCGATAAGCCGATAAGGTAAGCCCTTAAAAATCTTCTGGGCTCATGAGAACGCCTACTCTCATAATCCTTTGGTCCCAGGTTCAAGTCCTGGCGGGCCCACCAGAAATAAAACACCAACCTTCGGGTTGGTTTTTTTATTTGTTTGTCACTTAAAGGATGACTTGTTTCTACTAGTTTGCGGTAGTAGGATAAAAACAGATGGGAGAAATTATGCTTGCAAAAATTGCAATTAGCTTATGGGTAATTAGTGCAGGAATTTTTGGATGGTTTGTATATAAAGGGCAAACAATTAAAAATACAGATTCTGAGAGGGTGGTCATTCTGCTAGATGCCTCTGAGCGCGAGTATGTATTAGCAGAGATGAGGGGTATGCTCACCTCTGTGCAGCAAATCATACTGGGAGTAGCAAATAATGATCGAGCTGCGATTGTGAGGGCTGCTTCAGCGGCTGGCATGTCAGTTGCTGCTGATGATAATCCTCGTTTATTGGCAAAACTTCCTATGGAATTAAAGGCCCTAGGTTTTAGTGCGCATAAAGATATGGACGCTTTGGCAGATGCGGCACAAAAAGGAGTTTCTTATACCGAAATCATGAACATGTTAGGAAGCTCTATGGCTAAGTGTGTGGCTTGCCATCAGACATGGCAAATTCAAATCGAGAAAAAATAAGCCCTCAAGGTTGAAGTGGTTAAAGTAAACCCTAGTCAGCAATGATGAGGGTTTATTTTTTAATCAATGATTATTAATTGAGCTGATATGATGGTCCTAAATTATGAGTTTATTGTTAAAAATTAAATATGCAGGAGGGTTCACATGTGTACTAGAGTCGTCTATTTAGGGGCAAACGATACAGTCATTACTGGCAGAAATATGGACTGGGGCGATGACATGCAAACCAATCTATGGGCGATGCCAAGAGGTATGCAGCGCGATGGCTCTGCTGGCCCAAATTCGTTGAAATGGACATCTAAGTATGGCAGCGTAGTTAGCGCAGGCTATGACTTCTCTGCAGTAGATGGCATGAATGAAAAAGGTTTAGTAGGAAATTTGCTCTATCTAACTGAGGCTGATTATGGGGCTGAAAATGGCAAACCCACCATTTCGATTTCTCTCTGGTTGCAATATGTCCTAGACAGCTTTGCAACCGTTGCCGAGGCAGTTGCTGCGCTACAGACGGAATCTTTCCGTATTGTTACTGTAGTGGTGCCAGCCGATGGCAGAATGGCAAGCTTGCATCTATCGCTTTCAGACCCAACAGGTGACTCAGCTATTTTTGAGTACCTCGGTGGCAAGTTGGTAATTCATCATGATCGAAAATATCAGGTCATGACTAACTCACCAAACTATGATGCACAGTTGGCCATGAATGATTATTGGCAGGGGATGGGCTTTCAGACATTCTTGCCGGGAACCATTAACCCTCCAGATCGATTTGCCAGGGCTTATGCTGCCGTGATGGAAGTTCCACATCAATTAGATAAAGCCTACATTAATTCTGTTCCGGGTGCGGACTACAATAATCAAGCGTTAATTAGTACGAGGGGCATTATGCGTAGCGTGTGCGTTCCTTTGGGGCTGAATTCACCAACGCGACCAGAGGTTTCGTCTACTATCTGGACTACCATTTCTGACCATAAGAATAAAGTCTATTACTATGATTGCCAAACTAGCCCAAACACATTCTGGGTTGATCTTAAAGAATTAGATTTCTCAGAAAATGCTCCAGTCAAGAAATTAGTATCCGCAGGCGGCAAAGTGTATGCAGGCAGTGTTGCAAAGCAATTTGAGGTGACAGAGCCAATGAAATTTTTGCCAGCATAGATAATCAACTAGTAGTGAAGAAATCCTTCGGCCCTGGAATCAGTCCTGATAAGCGCCAAAAAACAAAGCCACTCTTCGGAGTGGCTTTTTATTGAGTGCTATTTTTTTGAGATTGTCTTGACGGCCTTGTATCGATGACATGTTACAAGGTGATCATTAATCATGCCACAGGCTTGCATAAATGCATAACAAATCGTTGTACCAACAAATTTGAACCCAGCTTTTTGAAGTGCTTTGCTCATCGCATCAGACTCGGGCGATCTTGCGGGCAGTTCTTGTAAAGATTGGCGCTTATTTTGAATAGGTGTATTTTGAACAAAGGACCAAACAAACTCATCAAAGGGTTGACCATTTCTTTCCAAAGCTAAATATGCTTTGGCATTTCCTATCGTTGCGGCTACTTTTAAGCGATTTCGAATAATTCCAGGATTTGCTAGTAATTCAGAAATCTTGTTGTCATCATATTTGGAAATCTTTATCGGATCAAAAAAATCAAAAGCCTCACGATAAGATTCACGTTTCTTTAGGACGGTTGACCAAGAAAGACCGGCCTGAGCACCTTCTAATATGAGCAATTCGAATAGCTTCCTGCTATCGCGAAGAGGGACGCCCCATTCAGTATCGTGATACTGGCGATATAAATCAAAACCCTCACACCATGAACAGCGAATTATTAGCTTCATGCCATGACTCTAAGGGTTTTAGTAAATGATTTAATGAGTCAACCCTTTCTTTCTGGCATCAATTAAGCTAATTTCATGGTTCTGCAGGTTGTTAATCAATGACAGTAATTTATTGCGAATTTGATTATCAAGTAACGCTTTGGGGTTCGCTTGCTGAATACCTAGATTTATTTCTTCTAATTCTTTAACTTGCTCCTCAGTCGTTTTATTTCGAATTCCGGATAATTGATAGGACTTAAAATAGAGGACGGCAATATTGACGTGTTCATATTCAGAGCTAACTGCACCAAAGCTTTTCATCACTGGTGTCAAGGCTATCTGGGCATCACCTATGGTTTTAGCGCGCTGCAGAAGAAATTTCATCGCATTTAAGCGATTTGCAATTTCGAATTCGCATGTCTGTAGCTCTCTTTGTGTGGTAATTTTCTCAGCATAATGATGATCAGCAATTTGATACATTGCAGCGCCACCTGTAATTAATACAGAAGATAAAAACCATAGTCCAAAATTACTATTGGCAATCTCATATACTTTTTGCCAGAATGTTTTCTCAATGGTAACTGCCGCTTGTTCAGCAGATTCGACCTGAGCACGAACTTTTCGGGTAATTTTGTGTCGATACTCTTCTTCAGCTTCAATCAATTTTTTCTTTTGATCATCCAACATAGTTTTGTCTTTGTTTTGTAAGGTGGTGTGGTTCATCATAAATCAAGCCATTTGATTGGGTCTCTCTGACCAATATAGGTGATAAGCAGATTTATATCGAATCCAGTAATATTAGCCTCATATAATTAAGTTCTCATTTCTCTTTTTTGAACCTATGATTTCACATGCACTTGCAACCTTTGTAGCGGTCTTTGCGGCACTATTCCCTGTCGTAAACCCATTAGGGGATGGACCTATTTTTCTAAATATGGTTCAGGGATGCTCCGAGTCTGTCAGAAACAAATTGGCAAGAAGTGTTTCCATCAATTCGTTTGCCTTGTTATTGGGTTCCATGTTAATTGGACCTCAGTTATTGCTATTTTTTGGCATTTCACTGCCTGCACTAAAGCTAGCAGGTGGCGCTGTTGTGATTGCAGTGGGTTGGAATTTGCTGAATCAGCAAAGTACCTCTGCACAGAGTGCTAATGCCCAATCAGGCATTACAGATGCAAATGCAGATGGGAATGCATTTTTTCCTCTTACCATGCCTTTAACCGTTGGTCCTGGCTCGATTGCTACAGCCATTTCATTGGCTGCCGCTGCTCAGGACGATAAGCAATTTCACTTTGCGACACAGTTACCTGCAATTATTGGGGCGCTAGCGGCGTTGGTCGCCCTGTCGTTGATGGTGTATCTGATTTACCGTGAATCTTCTGGCATTCAGCGGATCTTGGGGGCAAATGGCACCAATGTACTCAATCGTTTATTTGCCTTTATATTACTAGCAATCGGCGTACAAATATTCTTGGGCGGCCTTAATGGTTATGCTCTTGAATTATCTAAAATCATTTCTCTTCATTAATTTTTTTCACACTGTAAAGATTGCTTACTATGCTTTTATTTGATCGTTATTCTTTAGGCGGTATTGAGCTTGCTAATCGCGTTGTCATGGCACCCATGACCAGAAGTAGGGCAGTAGAAAATAACACTCCCAATGCGTTAATGGCTCAGTACTATGGTCAACGGGCGAGTGCTGGATTAATTGTGACCGAAGGTGTATCACCTTCACCGAATGGTTTGGGGTACGCCCGCATTCCCGGTTTATTTAATGATGCTCAAGTAGCAGGTTGGAAGTTAGTTACCGATGCAGTGCATGCCAAAGGTGGCAAAATTTTTGTGCAACTGATGCACACCGGTCGTGTTACGCATCAGGACAATTTGCCTGCAGGCGCTCGTGTTGTAGGGCCTTCATCAGAGGTGTGTCCAGGTGAAATGTGGGTAGATAAAAGTGGTAGCATGCAACCCCATACCGCTCCACATGCATTAACCGAGTCTGAAATTAAAGCAGTTGTAAATGAATATGTGCATGCTGCGAAATTAGCGATTCAGGCAGGTTTTGATGGTATTGAGTTGCATGCGGCAAATGGCTACCTGATGGAGCAATTTTTAAATCCGTTAGTAAACAAGCGCACTGATAGCTATGGAGCAACTATTGCAGGTCGTAATCGCTTTGTGATTGAGGTGGCTGATGCTTGTGTAAAAGCCATTGGCGCCAACAAAGTAGGTATTCGTATTTCACCGCAAGGTGTTTTTAATAGCACTGGTGATTTTGCAGAGCTTGAGCCTCAGTACTTGGCATTAGCGCGTGATCTCTCTAAGCTGGGCTTAGTCTATTTACACTTGGTGGATCACTCTGCTATGGGTGCTCCTCCTGTTTCAGCTGATCTAAAGAAAAAAATACGTGATGCGTTTGCAGGCACATATATTGCCGTGGGTGGCTTTACAGCAGAATCAGCAGAGAAAGTGTTGCAGTCCAAGGAGGCTGATCTAATCGCCTTTGGTAGACCATTCATTTCGAATCCAGATTTGGTGGAGAAATTAAAGGCGGGCGCTAAATTGACTGATCCGGATATGAGCACCTTTTATACTCCTGGGGAAAAAGGTTATACCGATTATTAATGTTTATGAAAACCAACTTTAAGCCCCTTCTAATTTTGTCAGCACTGTTCATGGCTTGTAGTGTCCATGCACAGTCAGTAAGTGAGTCTTCCCCAATGCCTAAAGTTGGCAATGAATGGCGCTATGAGGTAACCCCTTATATTTGGGCGCCTGGCATCAAGGGCACCTTTAATCTTAATAGTGGCCCTGCTAAGTCAGTTGATTTGAATTCCAGTAGCGTGTTAAGCAATCTTAAAACTGGCGCCATGCTTGCAGCCGAAGCCCATTATGGCAATTGGGGCATTATGGGCGACTTTATTTCAGCTACTCTTCAAAATTTTGGAACAACCCCAATTTATGGTGGTGTGGCTCAGGTAGCCACGAAGGCTACTGTACAACAGACTATTCTTACGGGTGTTGCAACTTACACGGTAGTTAATAATAAAAATGCGTACATCGATGGATTATTGGGTGTGCGAGCAATTGATTTGACAGCTTCACTAAACGATAACCTTGTTGGAACATCTAGGTCTCTGTCAATTTCTAGCAAGACTTCGACGGTCGATCCAATCATTGGTGCCAAGGGTCGATATCGTATTGCTGACTCTTCTTGGTATATCCCTGCTTATGTGGATATTGGTAGTGGAGGCGGTACTACGAACCTTACTTGGCAGGTTGCAGCTGGTATAGGAAAATCTTTTAATGACTTGGTGGATGCTACTCTCACTTATCGGGCGCTGTACTATGACATGAAGTCAACTGGCTTAGTGCAAAAAACGACTATGCAAGGCGCTCAGCTTGCAGTGATGTTTAAGTTTTAAATAGATTTGTATTAATAAAAAGCCCGCACATAGCGGGCTTTTTATTTGGGGAAATAGGCTATGAGTTGCTGATTGAGGGGCAGTGGAATCGCATTAAAGAGTCGCCCTAAAGAGTGTCTCTTTGAATTATTTAATCCAAGTCACAAAGCTCTCCTGAGGACGTCTGACCTTTTTGAGCTTCACAAGCCAGTCCTCATCTTCTTTTCTGTAGCCTAATGGCAGCATGACTACGCTGCGTAGCCCTTTTTCTTTGAGATTCAGAATTTCATCTAAAGCTTGGGGATCAAAACCTTCCATTGGTGTTGAGTCGACCTCGGCTTCTGCAGCAGCAATCAAAGCTGTCCCCAGGCCAATGTAGGCTTGCTTTGCGGCATGCGTGTAATTTGCCTCGGGGCCTCTTGCTGGATAGTTTTTGAGGAGCATTTGACGGTAGGCGACACCAGCATCATTCTTAAAATTGCGGATGTTTTCAGTCATATCAAACGCATCATTAATCCGTTGAGCCGTGTAATCATCCCAAGCAGCAAAGACAATTAAGTGAGAGCAATCGGTAATTTGTGACTGATTGTTAGCAATCGCTTTAATTTTTTCTCGCAGATCTTTATTGGTGATAACAATTAGTTCGTAGGGCTGCAGACCGCTGGAGCTGGCAGTATGTCTTACAGCTTCAAGAATCACCTCTACTTTTTCTGCGGGAACGGATTTTGTGGAATCCATCTTTTTAGTAGCGTAGCGCCACTTGAGTTTATCTAGGAGACTCATTCACATTCCTTCTGATGGGTTAATGATTGAGTATGATGTTAGCCTAAGTAAAAAAAGTTTGCTCGGCACCTACTGTGCATAATTGATGAGATGTTGGCAGAGCAATATGCTTGCCGGCGACTGTTCAGATTCCTGTCGCGTAGCCAGTAAGAGATTACGTTTAGCCCAGGCATCTTCGAGGCGAATTGTCTGAAGATGCATCGC
>JACCDO012132318.1_pt1 | contig 16885 bp, 9 predicted proteins | sample 7446101 | NCBI WGS metagenome assembly JACCDO01 (sample SAMN15323440, study PRJNA562643) | freshwater metagenome | isolation source: river surface water | place: USA:Blue River Watershed | collected 2017-08-16 | reverse complement strand
CGACCTTTCTTCACGAACGCAGCAGCAGTTGCTGTTTTCTATAAACAATTAAAATAGATGTTAGAGATTATGATTTTGACATGCTGAAATGTTGTAGTGCTGACGAAGATAATAATGTGATTGAATTGGTTGTTAAACACGTTTCATGAGAAGAATTACTTCCATTTCAAAAATATTACCCACTTCCATTTAATCAATAGAAATAAAAGGTTAATATAACCATATTAATATTGTGCAACTAATATTTGTTTAAATATATCGTCCGCAAATGATAATACTATTGAAATAATCATAATTTTCTACCAATTAAGTAATACTTCGGTAAAGTGTGTTACAATGAAACAAGACCTAGATTCCATTCACAATTGTTTCCTTTGTGCACGAAAGGTGAATCGCGAGTCTTCTGATGCAGTAACTTACCTTTCTACCGAAAGTTTGGACAGATTCAGTTTTGCTAGCCATCTTGACGCTTTTACTTTTTTACTCTCCTTGGACCACACAAAAATTGTGACATGTTAGGGTTTTAAAAGGAGGTACAAAAAAGAAAAAGTTAGATAATTAATTAGATTATTTCATTGTATGATAGAAATAAATTATTATTTGGCTAGATAATTTATAAAATATAAGATAAAAAATAAAAAATAAATATTTTATTTTAATAGGATGTAATTAGTGTATGATTCATTTTTGTCTATAGACGTGACTATATTTTTATCAATAGCAAATAGTCTAGTTTGATGTTAAACGTTTATAAATTAGGTCAACCCTAATAAATGTCGATTTTAAGCGATTTTAAAAAAAAGAAGTCTCTGGAATTAGATGTTGGATGGAGCCCTCCTTTCTATTGAAAGCAAGAGAGAATGCTTACAATCGACTTAGCCACTGCAATGTTGATTTCTTTGAATCGAGTGATTTTGCATTAGATTGTAATCATATTAAATACACTGATCATGTCGCTAAAGGATCGTACGGTACAGTATACAAGGCACTTGTTGGTGGAGAATATTACGCCGTTAAGACTCAAGAATTTCATAGTGGTGAACAAGAACAAACAAATCTGTTGGTTGAATTAACTATATTACAATCATTTCCTCATGAAAGATTAGTTAAATTTATTATGGCTGGATTTCAGCCAACTTCTGATATTAGTGCAAAATGTTTATTGATAATGGAATTATGCAGTAATGGTGATTTAAGACATAACTTAAAATTTGATCTTGGCTGGGTGTTAAAATGTAGACTTTTACGAGATATAGCGGAAGGATTATCATTCCTACATGAAAATGGAATTATACATCGTGATATTAAAACCACGAATATTTTAATTGATGCAAATTTTAGGGCTAAAATTTGTGATTTTTCATTTGCTATACATGATAAATCGTCTAGTAAATGCGAGTATACATATGGAACTGATGAGTTCATGTCACCAGAAATTGCGTTAGCATTAGATTTTTCCACACTGTCTGATATTTTCAGTTTTGGTATAATTATATTTGAAATGTGTACTGGGAGAGAACCATCGAGTGAATTTATGTGTCGAAAACCTCAACATATGTTTGCGATTGATGAATTAGAAATAAAAAATGCTATTTTAGATGATTGTCCAAATGAAATGGAGCAATTAGGTTTTCAATGTTGTGATGTGACTCCTAGTAAAAGACCAAGTAGTGAATTATGTTTTAAAGAACTCAGTACTATTTATGATAAATTGGGTGGTGATGATTCTATCGAAGTTCCAGATAAATCAACGACTTCTGTCCCATCGACTAATGTATTCTTAGATAATTTATCGACATCCAGAGAAGGAAATGTTCAATATCCAAGAACTGAAAATTTATCTCGTATTCTTGAAGAATCACATCAATGGTTTGCTCAAACGGATAATATACACCGACTATCATCTCTTGAATTTCAAATTCAAGAATTAAAAGCTGAAAATAGACGATTAAGTAGAGATTTATATACATTAGCTAATATATCCACATTATCACCGAAAAATAGTTATGATTCATATTCATCTCCTGTGGAACGTATAAGATCAAAATCGGTTAATGATACGACTAAAGTTGTATTAGATACGGAATCTCAACGATCAAAATCACCTAATGTTACACCAAATACTACTCCATTAGTAATGGCACTGAATCAAATAGACAATATGCAATCAGAACTATCAATGCTAAAGTTGTCACTTCAACAACAACTTCAAGATGATATAAAAGTTGATTCAACGCCCAAACTTAATTGTAGTCTTGATAAAATATTTCCAGTCGCACAAACACCCTCTTGTTCTGATTACAATCCATTTGATGTATTCACCGGTGATGAAGTAAGTGTGACGGAGTCTTTTGTATTACCAAACAATATATCACTAAATATACAAGTTTCATCAACACCTACTAGGTCATCTCCTGAAGTTGGGATTGAACCTAATATTGCCATGAGCGGAACAAATAATACGGAAGAGCTTGCAAAAGCTTTGTCCCAATTTTTAGACATAGTAAGTAAGTGTTCTGCATCAAATATTCGAACGAAACATTTAATAACGAGTATTGATTCTCATTTATCTCCATTGTCATCAAAACAAGTTAACGGATCGGCAATGAAAGATGTTTTAAATTCTAATGAATAATGTGTAAAATATGTTTTTCAATTTTGTATTTGTATCTATTGTATCTGTTGAATCGTTCCAGCTTCTTTTTTTTTTAATTATTTTTATTTATAATATAATACATTTAAACAAAATTACTTAAATATTGCGATGGAACTTGTACAATTTTAACGTGTGCAGCAAAAGCAGCTATACCATCATAATTATGAAATGAATCATTCTCTAAAAAATTTATAAGGTGACGATGTTCATTACTCGGCCATTCATTTGAAATTATTGGATATTTAAGATAAAATCTTTGGCATAGTTCATTTAGAAGAACTCCTCGAATTGGATTCTTCAACTCACTATTAGTTGATGGTTTTGGTGATTTTAATATTACTTTGGTATCATTTGATCCGAAGTTACTATAAATTTCATAAATTTCTTTGTTTTCTTCGTAAATATCTGAATAATCAAATGCAATAGGATTCATATGCAGGTATTGGTTACCCAAGTAATTATCATTTTCATCATCTAAATTATAACTGAGTAATTGCTTTAATTTAATGAATTTTGGAATTGTTGCAAGCGTCTGGTATTCATCATCGGGAATATTAAATGTCGTCACTTTTTTATTGAATACATCAATTTCTAAGTATGATTTTACATTTTCTTTCATATCAAGTATAGATGCATCATTTGCAATACCAAATATTTCATCATACTGATTGTACATGTACCTAAGAGATTGAACAAAATACTTAACTGTGGTGCAAGGAAATATTCCAGTCAGTTTATAACTCAACAATTGTGATGCAATATAATTTTTATAATGAATCCCAACGTTTTCATTGGAATTATCAGTATATTCGCACAACTTTAGTTCTTTGTTGGGATTATTTTCTAACATTCCAAGAAAGTGGGCGAATCCTTTCAATACTTTTTCTCTTATATTCAGTTTAGCTTCGTCTGATTCATCATAATTTATAGCTGCCGCTGCTTCGTCGTATGTTTTACATGATAAACAAATATCGTAGAACAAACGACGAGTTTCATCCAAGCTTATATCTTGCTTACTATATGGTATGCCATGAGAGTCGTCCTTTTGTAATAATGTTGCGAATGCAACGATGTCATTAACAAATAAACGACAATTTTGTAATGGTACTTTCCCCGCAAGTATACTTTCTCGATAGTAACCGCCTAATGCTGTAGGTGTACAAAAAACTATACTTGAATTTTCATAGAAATTATTCTTGTCGATAGAAATGGAATACTTATGACAGAAAAGCTTGGCTATTTCATAGTCATGAGTTAATTCTATCTCATTGTCATATAATATATGAACAGATTTATTGGAATTTTTTATAACATAAATGCCAAGTATTATATTAATGATAAATCTGTGTTTAGGGTCGTTGGTAATTCCATAAGTTATACGGTTCACTTTATTTGAATGAAAATTAAGATTTTTTCTCTGTGCATTAAGTTTTTGATTACTCGCGGGGCTAGTGTTTCCACTTTTTAAACTTCCTCTGCGTTCTAAGACATTACTTCTGCATGGGCTTATATTATTCTTATCTGCATTTATACTTGGTCTGCGTTCTACTCTTTGTACATTACCTCTACTTTCAATATTATTACTTGTATTAACTTGATAATCATTAAATGATTTTTGGAAATAATGAGTCATGCACAATACAGTTAAAATTATGCTCGGTGCAATAACAGGATTTGTATCAATATCATATTGTTTTATATCGGTCCAATTTAAAAGAACTTGTTTCAAAAATATTATTTCTGGTGCTGCTAATGTTGCGTTTGATGTTTCGTCATGTTGTTGAGAATAATAATTATTATACTGTCGTGATATTTTATCTACATTAGTTGCGGTAAGTAATGGTTCAATATAAACGCTTCTTGTGTACTGTAACAGCTCTTGAATTACTTTGTTATTATAATTTTTAAACTCATATTCCTCAAAACTACGTTGTACACTATCCCATTCACTGTACAAACGTAAATGATTTGTTGTAATTATTTGTTCATTACTTCTATCATATGCTTGGAACGTAGTATGTATATTACAATAATCAAGTATAGTACAATAACATTGTCGAGCTAAAGTAATTTCGCCGACTGATACGTAATGATCAATAAAAAAATGTGCAACATTATGACAACCTTTACCAAAAAATAATTGCAATTGCAAAAAATTTATATCCATTGGTGCTTTAAGCGATTTATACCAATTGATAACTTTTGGATGATCAACAAAACAATGGAATGGATAATTGCTTAATTTTAAAAATAATTCTCTATTTTCTTTCCATTCATCCTTTTCACCAAGCATTTTTACATAATTAATAAATGAAAGTACTAATATTGCAGTTGCGGATGATTTAGTATTCCAAAGATGCGTTATAATTTCATGTTTAGCCAAATATTCAATTGAATTAATATCATTAATTGCCAATCTTTCGTTTAAATAAATATCAAACGTTGATAAAATTTCAGGATCAAATTGAAATTTTAATGTAATTGCAGTGAGTACTTCGTCGCTGCATACAAAATTCAAAAAATATATAAAGGCTTTCATATCATTTTTCCAAGAGTTTCCTTCAATGTATGAAAAAAATAGATTATATAAATGCAATAATATTCCCGTATATTGATTATTTTTGGTACGATGAAGTAAACCTTTGTAATAAAAATGATATAAATTGGAGCATCTGTATTCACTAGTTCCAAATGCTTTAATTAAATCGTATTCAAATAGTTTGGCAAATTCAATGGCATTAAATGGTATATTGTTCAAATGCAATTTGTTTTTTTCACATAATATTGCTGTGCACCAAATTTGGCATTCGGTATTAGACGAAAATTTTAATGTTAAACCACTATGTTCTAGAGCTTGGTTAACTCCACTAACTTTTGATGAATTCACTTTATTACATAAATATATTGTGCAATCATTAATAGTATCTATTGTTGTTTCGCTACTTAATAAAAATGCATTTGTTCCATTAGTATGAGCACGGATCAAAGCCTTTTTAAATACTTGAGCATCATTTCCATCATGTATACCATATATCATACGTCCATCCAGTAAAAATAAATGTCGCTGAATAAAATTGCTATCTGTTGCGCCTTTTTTATGCACTAGATCGTGTAATATTGCTTCATTTTCTAAAACATTTGCATCTTCTAAATGTGCTCGATCATCTTGACTACAAAATACTTTAAATATACCATTTGGTACAATTCTGTCAGAAGCGATATCGGCTACAATATTTGTCTGAACAATGCTACCAGCCTGTGACAGCTGCTGTCCCATGGTTCGCGCAACAGGCAATGATAATCACTGTGATCTGATCACAGTGATCTTTCTGCCGGTCCGCCTACCAAAAATTACAAAAATTACCGATGTAAGGTAAAAAAAGGAACCAAGTTGCAGTCAACGATGTTCATCTCTAGATTTAAATTGTATGTTTTTGTATCGTTGTGCCTATTTATTGGAAGATGTATATATGCATTAGACGTAAATTGGATTCCGAATGATTCCGATGAGAATGGAGTTAGTAACATTCCATTGTCATCCAAGTATCGTGATAGTTTACGTAAATTATGTAATATATTAGCCACATCTAGTAGAATTCCACCCGAGTTAGAAATGAAAAAGATGAACTTGAAAAAAATGTGTAAACGTTTAGATGCAGATGATAGTAACTCTAATGTTCCATCTATAGAAAATATATTCAGCAAAATTTATGAAAATAAAAGGAATGTATTAATTGGATTCGGCTTATTCGGGGGCGCCTATTATTTATGGAGAAATAGAAGTAATGTATTCAAACCTCAAATTCGTATTGTGGATGCTGAAAACCTTAGGGATCTTCGAATGAAAAGATATAATTAATTGATGTAAGAAAAAGAAAAACAGCAGTAAGAAACAAAAACTAGTCAAAATAATCATATCACATGCATTATAATTTGTACATTATGTAAATAATTTGATGATATCATTATTATCAGAACCAAGTGATGTTATGGCAGCAATTGGTGTTTTCAATAAACTAATATTATCATTCATTAATTTTATTCTATTATAATTTTCATAGTTTTTTGAAATGATTAACTTAGTTCTTGGTAGTGTATTTTTTAAAATTTCATTATTGTTTATTGAATCGATATCTAGCAATGGCAAATGTGATCGTGTAAAGTGAAAATCTTGAACAACTTTAATTTCTCCTGTGACACGAATTTTTTGTCGAATTAATGTACCAAATGCTCTAATTGCCCAGACATCTGATGACTTTGGATCTGATAAAAAATCAATAATTCCAAAAATATCAGCTGCTGTTACGCCTGTCATTTGATGAGGATGAGTTTTTGTAAAAAAAAATACATTTTTGATTAATTTTTTCTCCAATAATATATGCGCAAATAAAAAATCGCTTACTATATCAGCCCCGGTCTCCCCAGTTATGAATAAAATACTATCTTTTTCGGTATCTTGATTTTGAAGAATATTGATAATTTTATCGCTATCGTCAACATGCATTTTACTTTTTCTCAATTTTAACTCATGAAAGAATAAATCCTTTTTCTTTTTAGCTTGTACTGTTCCTTCTATAATTTCTGGTATTGGATTTAAAATGTTAGTTGACCATAATGATATTTGTAACAACATGTTAAACATTTCTCTATTATCAATAATTTCATCGATGTCATTTATTCTGGCTAATATATCTTCAATATTTCTCATCGACTTCATTAAATATTCATACTTATGTTTTATAAATGGATCCACGAAATGTTCATCAAATTTAAATATATCAATTGATATGTACTTGAAGAAATGATGTAAAACCTCTGCATCATCTGTAGTTGTGATACCTAGCACCTTTTTAATTTGATTAAAATCATTTGACTTTAAAGATTCAGTTAATAAGTTTAATTTTGTTATATCAATAATACCTTTGCCACTTGTTTCCAGTAGCAATTGGTTATCTTTAAATATCACTTCATCCATTATTTTTAGTAACGATTTTGGATTTGCATGTATCAAATAGCATTTTACATAAGATATTAACAATATCATAGAAAATGAATATAATACTAACAATCGCATAGCTGCACCTCAAGTTGCTAACAAAGTACTGTACCAGACTGTACTACCAATACAACAGTTACAGTACGTACCACATAATAAGAGCTGCTCGCCAAAAATTTTTAAAACGTACCGGTAGGAAATGGGTGTGGAGCTACAAGAATCAAATATATATTCAATAAATTTGTCTAAAATTTAAAAAATTAAGCGGAGAATTATTGAATGCATTTCTCTTACGACGTTCTGCTGTTAGAAGCATTGAAAATTTTGGACAAATGCTGATCATTGTTTGATACCGGTGGAAATTTTAGCCAAAACTAATACCAATCTTGATACAGATACAGATACAAATTGCATAGCTTCAATCATCCGCGGTGAAGCATGGACAAAGCTCCGCCTCCTCCGAAGCCGGCAAAGCCTATGCTACTTTCTGCGAGTGCACCATTGGCTCCATTGTTAGTGTCAGAGTGTGTTTGTTGTGCTGATGAGATAATAAGTTGTAATGTTATTAATATATCAAATATGAATGATCGTCGAGTAGAAAGTGTCTTAGATGAGAATGTAGGGATCAAACTTGGATGTGACGATTACATTCATTATAATTGTTTGGTGATGTATATTAGAAGTAAATTGGATGACCGAATATCGCTTATTCGCTCAATTGAAAACGTTGATGTAGCAGGTATTGTTTGCCCATATGGGCCTGTTTGTAAACGTTTTAGTCGTAAAATAACACTAAATGAGTTAGATAAGTTGGTTAGTCTTGGAAATAATATAGTAGTAAACGATAAAACTTGTGGGTTTAAAATTCTTGATAAAGGTGAAATAGATACATTAAAATCATGGATAGATGAAGATTTTCAAACAGCAAAAAAAAATCTAGTTCAAATTAGTAATAATAGTGATAATAGTAATAGTAATAGTAACGATAATGCTAATCAAACTAACCTGATGTTGTTAGCAACGACAAAGCCATGTCCTGCATGTGGCTTCAGAAGCTCTCATATTCATCAGCATCACTGTCATCACATAAGTCCTTTTGGCGGATGCCCCAATCCTCGTTGTAGGATTAATTATTGTTATAAATGCCTTAAAACGGGTCCCGAAAATAGAAGAGAACGAGGAAGAGATAACTTATGTCTCTGTGGAGGTTGGTCCAACTTCTGTAAATCATTACGTTCGCCCGAAGATATCTCTAAATTTTTAGTTTTAAAACCTTATCCTCATGATTCCCGATGTGGTTGTATTATATGCTCCGAGTGCTCACTAGGGAAACCTTGCTCGCAGTGTTCTGGTCACTGTGATGGTAAGTAAACCTCATTTAATTTTTCTCAATCATTATGATTGCAAATATATAAAATTCAAAAATTAATGCTGTATATTTAGTTTGTTTAGGTTTTATATCTCAAGGACCAACATCACTTATTGATGTCGATTCCTTTAATTCTTCTTCAATGAAAGGTACTATTTCATGTTTGTCTGAATTAGTTCATGCTGTATTAGAAAATGATATTGGTTCATTACGACGAATATTGTCTGATCCATCCAATTTAACTTACGCTAATCAAAAAGATAATGTTGGAAAAACAATTTTATTATATGCTGTGGAATCGCAATCACGTGATTGTGTTGATTACTTACTAAGTATTAATACAATTAATGTTAATGTCAGAGATACCCAATTAGGGAAAACTCCTTTAATATTCTCATGTGAAATTGGGAATTTAGACATAACGGAACAACTTTTGCTCAATAATGCAGATTCAAATATCGCTGATAATGATGGAATGTTGCCCATAATGTATGCTGCTAGGTCAGGATATATAGAAATAGTTCATTTATTAGTAAGTAAATCAAATCAGTCATTAGATTCTGTGATAGATAAACATAGAAATACAATATTTCATTATATTGCTGCAAATGGAAATGTTGCTTTGTTTGAGCTTTTTTATCAACAAGAATCGCGTTTACACGAAGATAGATATTCATTGATTAATAATGATAATATTGTTAATAAGATGTTAAATTATAGGATATTACCGAAAATTCAATTTAAAGTTGATTTTACAAGATTAGACAGTCGTGGTAGGTCAATATTACATCGAGCCATAAGTGCGAATAATCATGAAGTAGTTACTCATATTATTGAGAATCAAAATGGTATTCCAAATTTGAATTCAAGCTTTAGTTCACCATTACATCTTGCTTTTTATCATGGCTGTATTGAAACAGCAACTATATTATTACTGCTTGATCCAAAGTATATATCTTTAAGCACCAAAGATCGTCGTAATAGAAGTCCATTTGACGTATTATTTAGTCGCATTATTCAAAACATTACACCAAGTTACAGTATAGTAAGTGAAAAGTGTAATGATGGTTCAGCAAACTTTCGTCATAATAATGGTTCTAGATCAAATATTGCACATCAATTTTTTCTCGGCATAACTCGTAGTTTGGGTTTAGGAGAACCTTGTCATATGTGTAGAAGCCCAATCCGTACCCAACATACATGTAAAAATTGTTTAGTTGTTGTTTGTGATAATTGTTTTGTCAAATTAAGATATCCTTGGTTCGAGCATGGAGCTATTCAAACTTGTTGCACATATTGCTACGATTACATTCAAGATTATAAACCAGTATCGAATCATATAGATGTTAATTTAAATTTATTACGAGTAACATATGAAATCAGACAAATAGAAGCTATTCGTGAAATGAGTAAAGTCGTATCAAATCGAGAAGGTGGTTTAATTGATTTTTTATTACAGTATGATAATGCACCAGTAAATAAAGCCCAACCAAGAACCAAGTACAATAAATTTATTGAATTTTTAATTCAACACGATTACCACATAACAAGCTTACATTTACAATTGATATTAAACAATCAAAATAATGAAATTTTTAGTGCATTGAGAACTAAAATCAATAATGACTATCATTTGTTCCATGAGAGATTTGTTTTAATCAAAATACCAACAGAGAATAATAAAACATTAGAATTTCAATTATCAATTGTTCACTATTGTTGCTTTTACGGTTTGCTTCGTTGCCTGAAATACTTTGTGGAGCAATGCGGGATAAATGTTAATGCAGACTATCGGCATAATCAATATTATTCGCCGTTACAACTAGCATGTATTGCAAATGAGAAAGAGATTGTGAAGTACCTGCTTCATCGTTGCAAAGTTAGAATTCAGCCTGAAGACATAGCTTCTTGTAGTAGTGTGGTTACTCGTGCGTACGTAAAAATGATATTCTATGGAAGATATTATTGTTGTATTGGTAATAGTTAGTTTAAAATGCTGATTTTTATTATCATCTTTTATTGTTCAGATGACAGAATAAATTATATAAATTTATGGTTTATTAACTTGATAGAAATTCAATTTTCTACTTTATTTAAATTTCTTTTTCTAGGACTATCATTAATAATATCACTTTCTTTGTTTTCTAATGCTACTGAATCATCACTATCGGTGTCATCATCCCATTGATCTTCAGTGAATGTATGAGCAAGTGATGTATTTGGAAATAATACTTCGCCTAAACCATTATCAATATCAGCATCTAATATATGTTGTATAGATGCTTCGAGTGTAGCCATATAATATCCTGTCTCGCTTAATTTCTTATCTGGATCACAAAATGATTGTAACTCTTCATTTAATGCAAGTAAATCCATGATTTTGGATTTGACTAAAACATATATAAAAATAGGTAAAAATTCATCTGCGCCCAATAGCTTCTCGGATCCTGGATGTTCTTCTATAAATAAAAGCGGGATTTCCTTAGCTACTTTTAACAATAATTCTAAGCGGTCATATGGTAAAGTTTTCATTCTTATAGTTCCTAATAAATTTACTACTTTATTCCAATTTGATGGAGATGTGTGTTTCATTGGAATTCCAAAAAATTGTTGTGGTTGATCATAAATTAAATTAATTTTTCTTTGTAATTCTTGTTCATTACTGTGAAATACTTTATAAAGAAGATTTGATAGTCGCAAAATACATGGTGCATATATTTCAACTTCTAATTGGCGACGAATGGCTACTTTGGCAATATTATTCACTTCTTCTGGGTTGTTGGTTATTAATACTAGGTCCTTTTCCCTCCTGTCAATTGATTGTTGTATCAAAAGCCTTATACTATTCGCCTCCTTGGTACTATTAATATGTTGATTTGATCCTTCAACTAGCTCTAAACTTTCTTGTTCAATTTTATCTTGTAATTGTTTAATACTTATTGCTTCATCATTTATAAATTTATTGATTATCTTTACACAATCAGTATTCAATCCATCCGAAAAGACTCCTTGTAAATTATCAATAAAATCGCGGACATTACTCAAGACTTTTCTGACTTCAACATCATTCCATTTTACTTCATTATCTTTCGACGATTCTTCAATAAAGTTGTCAATAAAGCCACATAATACCTTATCCATAATTGATAATTGCAATACTGAATGTATAAAAACTTGTGTCATATGACGAACGGGTGAAGTTGTTGTCATTTCAAGCACTAGTATATTATCAATATGATCATGAACATCTAAAAAATAGTGTAATGCTGCTTGTACCCTAGTTGTTGATGGATGTGATGAATTGTTACAAGCAATGGAACTAATTTTTCTGATAAATTTTTGTAATGAATGAAGTCGTTCATTAACAACTGCAGCTGTTTCTGTAATGCTTAATCGTTTAGGTGGGAAATCAAAACGTCCTATTGATGATTTAATGCCTACTAAACAATCTCTAAAATCATTAAATTCTCGAAATCGGCGTCTAACCACCCATTCATAACTAGTTTTAACATCTTGGACCCAGATCACATACACTACATGATCTATACGCTCTTCAGCTCTCATTATTCTTATACTTAATCCGGGTCGTAAATTTTTGGAATATATTGCGGTATCAGTTTTAAAGCTAAGCGGTCTAGAATTATTTGTCATACTATTTCTACTCGATGTTACTGTGAATGAGCTTCGACCACTAGTGAGCATTTGAAATGGGTCAAATGTATTAGTGTGATTAGTAGCATTAGTAGTATGTCCATCAACACCTGCTAATACTGGTCGTTTACTGTTATTTCCATCAATAGTATAGTTTACATCATTCCATTGTATTACTCTATCTCTAAGTCTTATCATAGAGCTGCCCACATTATACATTCTTTCTGCTGGAATGACTTGTTGTTCACATAATATTTGTGCAAATCTATGCTCGTTTGCGTCACTATATGTATTACTATGATTACTGTGACGGCGAGTAAAATGTAAACTAACATATGATCCAGTTGATCCTAAAAGATCAAGTACATCTTGAACTTCAGCACCTTGACTAAAATAATCATTGTTAATGCCAATTAATATATCACCCACATTTACTCCAGCATCTTGCGCTAATAATGGCGCCCCATTTGGTTTAGTATGCAATGTGTAAATTATTATTTCTCCATCTACTTCACTTATTGTTATTCCTAATTTTTCTGATGTACGCCGAAATTGTATCGAATAGTCTGTGTATAAGTCTGTTTTTTTATCTATCGTCAATTTGAATCGTGGTGCTGCTAAAAAGTCTTCGGGTAGTAAACGTGGTATACCTCTTTGTGTCAAATGAGCGGAGGTTAAATTGCGCTCTAAATTAGAAGTATCAATACTTATAGAAATTCTCCTACTTTGTTGCGAATTACTTGTTGACGCATTAGTTTGTGTTACACTTCGAATTGGTTCACCAACTAAGGCTGAAGGATTAATCAAACGATTATTATTATAATTACTATCAGTATTTAGTATTTCGGTATCATAAACTACTTTGTCTTGTTTGGGGGATATATTATTTTTTTGGTTTGTAAGAATTTTACCTTCTTCAGCTTCCATAGTCGCATACAGCGCTAATGATGCATCTATCGACAATTCTATATCAAACTTGTTCTTCTGCAATATTTGAAAAATAACCTCTGCGTCTAAATTAGGGACAATTTCTTTTATTAAGATGACTTCTGGTCTATTTATTTCAAAACTATTTACTTTAACCTTATTTTGATTAGTGCTTGGTAAAATAAGTTCATCTGCAGGTACAACAGTTGGGCGTATTGATATTGGTATCCCTACAATTTCATTAATGCCATCATTAATATCAGTGCTGGTTACATTCGGAGAATCATCACTATAACTGTCATCACTATCATAATTATCATCACTATCATTTGACGGTATCTTCCGCAATGCGGACGACTGTTTTAGCTCGAAGCACTTGCCGCCGCCCTCGATGTACTCGCTCATCCGCTGCACTATCAACACGTTGCGGGGTGATAATCGAACACTTAAACTCCCTTTTCTTGTTCCTTTTACTTTTCCTGATTTTTTTTTTTTCAACAATCTGGGTACCGGTACTACTGTCTGCAGAGTTTGATTATATCATTATGTTTTAGATTAAAACAAATTATTTGTGACTAAGTTCAGCTGAAAGATACGCATATTTTTTTCTACTGAATTATTAGGTGCTTCTCAGCTAATATCTCAATTTACCTTTCATAACGTCAGCAGTTCTTGAGATTCAAGTGACAGATCACAAGCTATGAAGCGGTTCAAAAATACGGGCGAGTTTATGTTGTTTTCAAGCAGATATTTCGATCACAGTGTCATCGTACCGGCGTGTGAATAAGTCAAAATTTGACCAACCGCATCATCTGCCAGGTGGTAGGTACAGTGGTTTGACTTGGTACAAGCAAGGCGGGAATCATTAAAATGTCGAAACGTGCTAATGTAAATGGTCAGCAACGTCGCGAGGATTTCGAGGCTGACGAGGGTGATGATGAAGATACTGGTACACAGGGTTCAGCCGGAACATTTCAACGTGCTAGTGAAGGAGAAATGGCAAAAAGAAAAATAATTTCCGTATCACGTAAGCCTATTATAGGTGGAGCTTTAATAGGATCAAAGCCTGAAGCAGTATCATCAAAAAAACCAACTAATATAGATGATGTATTCCCACCATCGATACCAACATTACCTGCAGCTAGTAGTAATCCATTTGCATCAATAAAACTGGTAAAAGAAGACAATGCGAAAGTAAATACAAGCAGTGATACAAATCAATCGAATATTTCTAATATCTTCACTTCAACTATCAAACCTATTACAGCGATAGAGCCAACAAAGCCGTCTCAACTAGTATCATCAAATGTATTTTCAATTAACTCAACAACAATAACAAATAATAATAATGTAGGCATAATGTCTAATGATCAACAAAAAAAAAGTAACTCAATTGATAGTAAGTCTATATTATCGAACAATAATAGTAATAATAGTAATGATAATAATAATGAAAGTGAATATAAAAAGAAAATAAAAAAGTTGAATCAATCAATATTATCTTGGATGGAAAAACAAATAGTTGATCACCCAATATCAGTGTGGAAGGATGGTATCAAGGATTACATTAAATATTGTCTTAATTTAGGTGAAACATATCCTAATGAAGCTGGCAGTGATTTTAGTAATCTAGCCGCCAATGTCGCTTCTGAGTCAGATAGTGTTCCAACTACAAAAAATATTGCGCCTGTATCTGTTCCTGCAGCCTCAATTTCGTTACCTACAACCAAAATAAATCAAATTAGCTCTGGAACAAATGGAGCTAAGTCTGATTTTGGATTTCCTGTGCAACTAACACAATCTGTTGTGGCTACCACTCCTAAGGAAGTCGTAGCTCCTAAAGATATCTTAGCTACACAGACTAATACATCAACATTAATACCACCTATTAAGAGTAATATTTTCAATCTTAGTAGTGACAGTGCTTCAAATCCAATCACAAATAGTACTGCAACATTAGGATCAACATCTACATCAAATATTTTTGGATCTTCTGCAAATATATTTGGAACGAATGGATCTTCTGCAAATATATTTGGAACAAATTCTTCAAATATATTTAATGTAAATACAACATCTGCAAATCTTTTCGCAAGTAATAGTAATAGTATAAACACTGGAGCTGGTGATGGTGATGGTGATGGTGATGGTGAAGAAATACCAATTTTAGAGCCAGAAAAGGTTTTAAAAAATTCTGATGATACAGATGAAATATTGGTAGAGTCGTCATGTAAATTGCTTAAATTTAATAAAGAGACTAAAGAATGGCTTGATTTAGGAAAAGGTGTATTTCGTGTTACTTTGAATCCAACTGATAAGAAAAGAAGAATTTTAATACGCAATACCATTGGGAAAGTTATTTTAAACATTTCATTCTACAAAGGAATGAAATTTCAAATTAGTAAAAATCAAAAAAGTGGTATCGGATCTATTCAGTTTTCTGGATACGTATTACTAAACGAAATTAAGAAGAGTCAATCTGATCCTGATGAGTTTGGTTTTCAAATGTTTAGTGTGAAAGTGAAAGATGCTGATTTATCTAAAAGTGTAGAAGTACTAGAAGAAAGTGTTCAAAAACTAGGTTAATAGGAATTCTTTACATATATTTTACTATAAACAGTTTTTTTATACTACTACTTTTTTATTCTTCTTCTTCTGCTTCTTCTTCCTCTTCTTCGTCGTCTTCTGATTTGAATTTGGACCAATCTACTTGATGATACAATTTACCTTTATTATTACTTTCCCAAATGGAATCAGTAACTGAGCCATAAACTACTTCTAAAACAACGCATCCAACGACAATATATGTTAAGTATAAAATGTTTGATTTTTTCCACACATTGTTGTATAATGCAGAAGAAATTGTTTGTTCTACTCCGCGGTTGTTACTGAATGAAGTTGAAAATCTTCTAGCCTATACGAATTAAAGATAAAAGTAAGTGATGATCAATGAGTTCTACATAGGCAATAATTCTGTAATTATTTTCAAAATTGTAACTGAAATATAACCCAGATGCATCGATTGACATGAAATGCGTACCTGTGAGGCCAAGCGCGACCTGGCGAAACGACCAAACATCCTCTCTCTCTCTCTCTCGTTGAGTTTTTTTCCCCTTTTTTACTCTTCAAGGTTAGGGTTAATACAATTCCAATTCCCTAAATATTTGGTGTTGACTATAGTGACGAAGTAGGTGTGTGACAGTCACCCAATCGATGATATTTGTGCTTTATTGGAATAATTTTCACTCTTGTATTGTTCAACGTCACAATTCCACTGGACCACCGG
>JACCDO010259814.1_pt1 | contig 16889 bp, 23 predicted proteins | sample 7446101 | NCBI WGS metagenome assembly JACCDO01 (sample SAMN15323440, study PRJNA562643) | freshwater metagenome | isolation source: river surface water | place: USA:Blue River Watershed | collected 2017-08-16 | reverse complement strand
TGAGAGCATAATGCTACTGCCACAATAGGGATGCATACCTGTGGCGTCCGTTCAATTCGGAACCTAGCCGCCTTTTATGGGAAGATGGTGAAATGGCAGACACAGGAGACTCAAAATCTCCCGCTCACCGCGAGCTTGCGGGTTCAAGTCCCGCTCTTCCCACCAGCTTGATATTTAGCAGGCATGCGACCTGCCAGAAAGAGAAGGGAGCTCTCCTTCCACAATCTTCTATCAAAGAACTCGCCCTTCTCTTGGCGATCACTCTTTGCTTTTATCATCATCACAATAATATCTACAGCACTGCTTGGTTTTGGCAAGCTGACTTCAAACGACTGGATCCAGCTGATGCAGTGGCTAGGCGGCTTCTTCATCACAGGTGAAGCAGCAAGGAAGTTTGCAGGTGCTAAGAGTGATGAGACAAAAGATGGACCAGCAGAATAGATAAGATCAAATGGGGAATTAGCTCAGCTGGGAGAGCACGAGCTTTGCAAGCTCGGGGTCATCGGTTCGAACCCGATATTCTCCACCATTTTATACTGGGGATTAGCCAAGCGGTAAGGCTGCAGGTTCTGACCCTGCCATTCGGTGGTTCGAATCCATCATCCCCAACCACTGCAACAACGTAAGGTCATCCATAATTACTCCAGAGGTAAAACATGGATGATCGTTGTTTTTTCTACCGTGCTCATGTTACTGATGTTCATGATGGCGACACGGTCACCGTGGACATAGATCTGGGCTTCTCAATGTCGCTGCGCAGGTTAAAGGTGCGTCTGACAGGAATCGACACCGCCGAGATCACTTCCAAGGATCCTGCGCTGAAGGCAAAAGCTGTCCAAGCACGTGACTGGCTCCGGAGCCAAATACTCAACAAGGACGTCTTCCTGGAGAGCGCCGGGCTGGACAAGTACGGACGTTGGTTAGGCAAGATCCACACAAAGGGGGGTGTGTGCTGCAATGAGGAGCTCGTCAAGATGGGCCTTGCTCTGGCATACAATGGGGGCACAAAGCAGCAAGAACTTCTAAAGGGATAAAAACATGTTAACAGCAATCGGCGATGTCATGAGGAGAGCATACGACAAGGGATGGATCACCACCCGTGACGGGAACATCTCCCTCAGGCGCAGGAATTCAGATGTGCTTTATATCACACCTAGCGGCTGGCGCAAGAATATAATCCACCCAGAGCACATCGTCAGGATCAAGATGAACGAAGACGGCGAGCTGTCTGTCCCTGAAGGTGTCACTCCGTCAGGAGAACTTGAGATGCACAGGCTTCTCCAGATCGAGAACTCGGCTACCCGCGCTGTCGTCCACCTGCATCCCACACATGTCATCGCTGCGCTCTTTGCCGGGTGGGACCTCCAGCGGCTCTCTGTCTCATTTCCCGAAGTGAACAGGTACACGCGTGTAGGGCCATCAGTCCCAGTCCTACCTGCCACATCCAAGGATCTCGCTGAGGCGACCTTCAACGCGATGACTGACCTAATGGGTAATCGGATCTACGATGTTGTGGGTCAAGCAGCGCACGGGGTCTGCTCAGTAGGTAAAGACCCATGGGCTGCATACGAGCACATCGAGCGCCTGGATCACATCTGCGAGATTGTGTTGAAGAGTGGCGTTCGTCCTGAACAACGTGCCGCGGCCACATAGATATTAGAAGCAGGTATTAAATGAGAGTTGGCATCTACGGCGGCGGTTTCAAGCCTTTCACTACAGGTCACTACAGCAAACTGCTGTACGCTTGCGGTGGTGATGGCGTCTGCGTGCCGAATGATGCCGTCTTCCTCTTCTACGGGATCGCATCACGTCAGAAAGGCTCGGACTATGAGTACACTCGCGAGATGGCGCAGGAGATCTTTGAGATCTACCGAGTTGCAATCGAGAGAGAGCTTAGCGCTGACACTGACATACACGTCGTAGAGGCTAAACCATCACCCATTGCAATGACATTCGCCGCCGCAGCTGACGTTGCAGGTGTCAAGAAGCCACCCATCTTCTCATTTGCTGATTATGGCATCAATCCTGCAGAGATCAAGACTCTGACAATCTATGGAGAGAATGAGTCGCTGCAGGACTTCACAAAGCACGTCGGAACACCCAAGGAGGAGACTTACTTTGGTGATGCTGTCAAGACGGGCCGGATAGCATTCGACCCAGGCTATGATGAGGGTCTCGGTGATGAGCGGGTTGTCCAGAAGTTCATGATGAAGCACCCAGAGCTTTCCCCTGAAGAGGCAGAGCAGCGTGTCAGAGTGAGGGGCAGCAATGTTAGAGCAACGATCATGTCGCGCGATCACGATGCAATCAGTCGGTTCCTCCCGGGTGTGCTTAATGATGAGGAGCGGGAACGAGTGATCGACATCTTAATCCGCGGTATCCCCGTTAATGAGCAGCTCATCCGCATGCTCGTCAGAGGCTTCCTTGTCAGATAAACTACTTAGAGAGATGATCAGAGAGATCTTGTTTGAGTCTGAAGGCGCAGGTCTAGAGGCACACATCCTCAGCTTTTACGAGGATGTCGATATGCCCCTTAGCGAACTTCGTGAAGTGTTCGAAGCTGTATTGAGTGGCCACCTTGAAGACGTCCAGGAGAAGATGGACGGCCAGGCACTTACATTCACTGTGAAGGATGGGCGTGTTGAGGGTTTCAGCAAGGGAGCAACATGGGCTCGCGTCCAAGCGGGTGGAATGACAGCTGACATGTTCAGCGAGAAGTACGCTGATCGGCCCACTGTCCAGCACGCTTATGTCGCTTCGTTGAGAGCTATTGAGGCTGCAGTCAATGCAGATCCTGCGCTAACTGACATGGTGTTCCAGGGCGGCAAGGTTGTGGTTGAAACAGCAATGTTGGTGCCCACTAATCCAAATACAATTCCATACGAAAAGCACCATGTCAGATTCATACGAGCTGAGGCGTTGGCGCCCGATACGCAGGTCGATCAAGCTGCATACGAGAAATTCACAGACTTTGCGGGCAGCTTCCTCGAGCGCATGGGTACTGACGTCCAGATTGGATCGGTTCCGATTCTACCGCAGAAGGCTGCACCCGATGCACCTGCCCTAATCGCTGATCTAAACACTTCACTTGACATGCTGATGAGTGAGACGGGTCTGTCTGACAGCAACACGATCGGCGATCTAATCGCTAAGCTGGTAACAAAGAAACTATCAGCTGATGGTATCGAGGGTGCCCTTGCAGAACGGGTAGCTGCAAGGTTGATGGGTAACAAGGCAGCTTTCAGCGCCGCGGACGCTAAGCGGGTCGGCCCAGGATTCTGGGAGAGGGTCCAGGCGATGGAGAAGATGCCCTACGTCGACGAGGCAATGATCCCGTTCGAGCGCATCATCCAGAAGCTGGGGCTACACCTATTCAGAACGATGGAGTTTGTCCTTGCATCTAACGACACAACATCGGGAGAACGTCTCAGAGCTGCTGTCAAGCGTGTGAGGGACGACTTCGAGGACATCAAGTCATTGGTTGATCCCAAGCGTGCTGAGGGTATCCGAGTGGCACTTGCCCGGATCGGTGACAATGCTGACGACTTTGAGAAAGCAGTCGAGGGTGTCGTCTTCAGGTGGAAGGGCAAGCTTCGGAAGATCACTGGGATGTTCACGGCCTTCAACAAGCTACGCGGCTTCTTCGCCTATAGTGGTAGTCCTGCACTCGCTGCCTACTTCGATGCAGGTGCACCCCTCGAGCAGCCCACGAATAATACGACAAATGAAACCAGGATGCGTCGGTTGCAAAGAAATTGGTGGGAGGTATAGTTTATGAGTGGCAACGTCTTTAAGTCACCAGATGGCTCTGCATTAACAACAAAGATCAAGCGTGAGGAAATTCCTGCGACACTGACGAAGCTGGAGCAGCTCCTCAGAGAGTTTGGGATCGAGGAGATCGCGACGATCGGCTCAGCAGGCAAGAAGGCGGAGAGCGGCGATTTGGACATCGCGGTTGGACCTGTCATGGCGATGGACGACGACGAGCGGCAGCTCTACAAGCAGACACTGAGATCAAATCTGGCATCTCGCTTGGGAGCTGAGAATGTCGCACTGGTCGGAGACAACGTCCACTTACGATTTCCCATCGCAGGTAGAGAGTCAGAAGGACCGGGTGACCCAGATCACGTCCAGATCGACCTCATGCTCAGTCAGGATCCCAGCAACACAGCTTGGCTGATGGCAGGGACGGGGACCGGCCTCAAGGGTGTCTTCAGAAACCTCCTGCTTGCCTTCATCGCGAAGGTGCGGTCGATCCAGACAGGCAAGACCTACACGTTGAAGTACCCGGGGGGTATTCAAGTGCTCAATCCAGACGGTGAAGTGGTAGTCAAGCGTACTGAAGTGCCGCAGACGATCCTGGACCAGTTGATGTTGAACGCTAGACCCGACGACCTGCTCACGTTCGACGATCTGCTAGCTGTGGCGGAGCGGGATCCAGAAATCAGGCAGGCACTGCGTCAGGGCATTCCCACTGCTAAGGTGCCTGACTTCATCGGCTACGTGTCACGCTACACGAAGAATGACATCAACTCCTACAACCTCGTCGTGAAGGCACTGGGTCCCGAGGCGACCATCCGCGAGTCGATCCGGCAGATCTTGCACCTCCTCAGATAGGAGAGCCTGCGTTTGGTAGATTCTGCTCTAGCTCAAAGTGACCCAGGTCAGCGATGACGATATCACCTGTCTCTGGGCGTAGCATGAAGTTGTTGCCGTGCAGGTCGGACACAAAGATGCCATGATCTGTCATGTACTTGATCGCATTTCTCAGGCTTGTCAGCAGCTTAGAGCTGGACATCACACCGAACTGCTGCCCCATTGAGGGTTCCTTTGGAATGCCACGTGCTTGGTTGCTCAGCGTCTCACCAAAATCGTTTGCGATCTCTTTGACAGCGTCAGATATAAGCTCGATGCCCGGGTCGAACCGCTTCAGTGCGGACTGGACAAGGCGTTCGATGTGTGGTTTGAGGAGCTTGACTCGCTGAGACACCTTCTTCAGGTCAGCTCGCTGGAACATTGAGGGCTCAAATCGTGGATACATGAAGTTGGAGAGCAACATCAGCTTCTCTTTGATCGCCGTCTTGACTTGCTCAATGTCTGCTAGGTCGTAGTCGGGCTTTGCAGTTCCTAGGAACTTCTCAACTGCTTGCGTCACCTCCTGACCGACGAGACTCTGCTCGATCAAGCCGTTCAAGAGTATGGGATCCTTCAAGAAGGTCTCAAGCACAAAGTCGTCAGCAGCCGGCGCAAACTTGATGAGATCAAAGATCTGCTGGGGGATTTCCTCGAGCGGCTCCATGACGATCACACCCAAGTTGATGTCAGGCTCGTACGGAGTCTCCTTGGGCCACTCGATCCCCAGCTTCTTGAGGTTTGTGAGGCGGTATAGAATGGGAAAGTGCTTTGCCACTTCGGGTGGAAGTGTCTGCTTGATCTCTTCGATCTTGCTGTAGCCAGCCAGCTCGTGCTCTGGAGCCAGCTTGACAATCACGTTCATGTAGTTGGGTCCGATCGCCGAGTAGGCAATGGCACCCATGTCTCTCTTTGAACGTGCGACGTACCTGATCTCCATCAAACCCAGCCGTTTTGCCACCTTCCGAGCGACACGATCGACCTGGTCCCTGTAGCGATCCCTCGCTGTCTTGACAGGCTGGCGTGCGACCGCGGCTTGCTGTGCTGTGAAGGGCGCAGTTGCCTCACCCCCTGCAGGAGGCATGACTCCAGTCGCTTCGCGACCCTGCTGCACTTTGATCGGCATGACGCCGGTTCCCTCGAATCCCGATGCCTCTCTGACGAGGAGGCGTAAAACTTGACGTAGTGTCATGCCTATAAGTATCGTGCCTCCCGTGTAAACTCGAGTGGCGTGTGGTACAATAAGAACACAAGATAAGAGGTAATCATGACTACGGTGTCTCTAGTACAAGTCGCTCGCTGAGATCGCTCCGCCTTGCGACAGCTTCCATGTGGTCGCTTTCGTCAAGCGTGGTAAGTCTTTCATAGCTACTGCAAACTGTCAAAAGTCCTCACCACGTTTCATCCGCAGGTTCAAGAAGGGCAAGTGCAACATTGCATACTGCGGTCACGCTGAGATGATCCTGATGGATCGGATTGGAGAACTTCGTGCGGGTGAGGTTGTCAATGTTGTGCGATTCACTAATCGAGGCATGCCAACGATGGCAAAGCCCTGCACCTGGTGCCAGGAATACATGCGCAAGCGAGGTGTTCGACGGGTCAAATACACAAACTGGAACGGTGAGTGGGAAAAGATGCATCTGCAGTGATAGGTAACAATGTGAGGTTGTGATGGAGTGGCTACCCCCGCAGATCAACGCACTGTCCATGTGGACAGAACTAGTCGAGTTCTGCGATTGGGACGAAGAAGCAGCTGCTCTTCTGATCGAGCAAGTCAGGGCTGACCTACCACCTCACCCACCTGAGCACATCAAGCAGATCGTCAAGCACTTCATCAGAGAGATGGAAAGACAACCAAAAGAAGTTACACCCGCCGAGGCGTAGGTTGTAAAACGACAGGTAGCTTGGTAAGATAGAAAGGTAAGAAACGGGCCGATAGCTCAATTGGCAGAGCAAGAGACTTTTAATCTCGAGGTTGTGGGATCGTCCCCCACTCGGCCCACCACTTAAGGTCCCATAGTTTAACGGTTAGAACATCGCCCTTTCACGGCGGTAGAACGGGTTCGATTCCCGTTGGGACTACCACACACTGGGGAGTCGTCAAGCGGTAAGACAGCGGACTTTGACTCCGCCCACCGAAGGTTCGAATCCTTCCTCCCCAACCATTCGGCACAAAGAGAGGTGACTCTCTTTTATAGAATCTCAACCGCCAACTACTTGGGTCGAGATCGACGTACAGATAAGTGCCGTTTCAATCTGTATGATCTTTATAAAGCGTAAGAGAGGCGCCAGGAGTTGATGGCTTACGCATATTGACAGTTGAACGGGACCCCTTGCCTCGAAGGGCCCTAGTAAACACCCCTTCAACATAGGTGTTATGTGGCCAAAGTAACGATCCAAAGCACACCATCAATCTCAAGCGTCTGGTTTGACTTTGTTGAGTCGGCTTTTAACAACACAGCAGATAAGCGCTTGCTAGTTAAGCTTCGTTACATTGATTTAGGTCTCATCCCGCCTAGTCCAGCTGATACAACATTTGGTTTTGAATCAGACAACAAGACCAAAGCAATTGACGCTGCGCTTGCTTCCATGACGCCCGAAGAGCGGCGAAAGGCAACGAGGAAGTTCCGCAAAATGGTGCGGCATGTTGCAAAGCGTCCCAATGTAAAGTCAAGAAGTGCTCGACGACACGCCGTCTATTCAGCAATTTGGAGAATCATCAGCAACGAGATTGATCCAAAAGTCGATGTAGATGACGGCTGGGAATGGAAGATCTAATTACTTCTTACGGTGCTTCTGGACGCTCTTCCACTGTGCTGCATCAACCTTGCGAGCTTTGCCTCCCTTTAGGAAGCTATTAACACGTGCCATAGCCCAGCCGTGTGCAGACATACCAGGACGACTTCCTGAAGAATAAAATGCGCCTAGACCCTTGCGATAGACTGTTGTCAATGCTCCAAGCGGAGCATTGTGTTTTTCAGCTTTTGCTTTCAATGCCTTGCGGGTCTTCTCATTGATCCCCTCGTCGAGATCATCATTCTCTGACATGACAGGTGGATAGTCGGCAGGCTGCTTTGACTCATCAGGATCTGTGTATTTGCTTCTGCGGTGCCTGAAGCCGGGCTTCTCTCTCGCCTGCTTCTCCATCTCGTCACGAATTCTGATTGCTGTTTGAACATCACCGCGCTTATAAGCAGCCTTTGCTGCGTCTAGTTTCCTGTCGCGTGCGGATCCTTCGGGCGCCTTGTAACCCTTCTCGTGATCAGACTTCTTCTTTGCCTCAATGATGGCATCGCGGACCAGACGTCGGATCTCAGCGATCATTTCGCTACCTTCGGGCTCAACAGGTTCGTCCTCCATCCCGACAGGAAATTCAGGTCCCATGTCAGCCGTCATCTCCTTGTTGTCTAGGTTGGCAAGCTCGGGCTCAATCTCTGACATGTCGTCCTCTTCCTCAGTAAATCGAGGATCGAAGGCATCGACACCTGCGATGTCGACCTCATCGCCCGTAACGGCTTCTTCCTTGATTATCAAGAGGAGGTCACCTCGTCCAGGAAGGATCCTGTGCCACTCTTCAGCAAGGATACGAACTGTGTCGCCCTGCTTCAGTCTGACTGGGATCTGTCCATCAAACTGAATCTGCCAGCCGACACCTTCCACAACCTGGACGACTCTGTCACGGGCGTCGCGGTGCCAAGTGCATTCGTCAGCGACACCCTCATTGAGAATGCGCCTGTACTTGACATTCTCATTCAGCTGTAGATCTCTGTATTCCTTCTTCATATCACCACCACCTATAGTATTGATTGCCGCCGAAGAGCTTGGGATACCTACCGATGCGGCATGCCCAGTAACCCGGTGTTGTCTTGTCGTTCTTCTGCTCACAGCGATGACGTGCAGCAAATGATGCCCTGCGCTTAGGATCCTTCAGCTTGACGCTGAGACCTGGTGCACCGAACTGGACCTTCTTGACTTTCTTTGTCTTTGGATCTCGGACATAGACGGCAAACTTGTGACCGCCTCCACTCACTCTGAATGGCTTGCCGAGCGAAACCTGACGCCCTTTGTACTCTGCTTCGTCGATGTGCTCTGGAACTGGGAAGTCGAGCGGCACCTTACGCCCCTCGTAGAGTGCCCACTCACCTAAATCAGTTTCTAAAAGCCAGGGATCAACGAGATCGTCACCCACTGCATTGTCATACCACGCTGCGCGCCACTCACGCAGCAGGCTAAAGAACGCGTCAGAACCTGGTCGAAAGATGGGCTCTGACATCGGTATATTGTTAATGACGTGGTACTTTAGACCTTCAGACAAGACTCTTCTCATTGCACGCTCTACACGTGTACATATGGCGCAATGTGGTATTATAGCTCGCAAGGAGGCAACATGGTACGTCTTGGCTACGCATGCATCAACATGGAATTGCAAGAGACCCGTGGAATCCAGTGCTCGAGGAGCATGATCCGTCGGACATTCGACCAGAAAGGCATCAGTTACGCCTCACAGCTCGCCCTGCAGAACTGCCGGGATCTGATCGAGGTGGTGAAGTGGAACAACGTGAACGGCGTCAAGGTGTTCCGCGTAACGTCATGCCTCTTTCCCTGGGCGTCCGAGTACAATATCGACGATCTCCCAGACATCGAGGGGATCGCAGCAGCCCTGGCTGAGGTGGGTGTCACTGCAGCGGAAGGCGGTCAGCGCCTGTCACTCCACCCTGGTCCTTTCAACATCCTTGCATCTGACTCCGAGCGTGTGGTACAGAACTGCATCACGGATCTTAAGATCCACCAGAAGATGATGGACATGCTGCTCCAGCCCGAGGATCGGTGGGCAAAGATCAACATCCATGTGGGTGCAGCGAAGGGAGACCGTGACAAGGCGCTGGACACCTGGTGTCGGAACTTCGAGCGCCTTCCTGAAGGTGTTCAGAAGCGTCTCACTGTCGAGAACGACGATAAGGCAAACCTCTACTCGATCAAGCACCTGTATGACGGTGTCTTCAAGCGGACTGGCGTTGCCATCGTGGCAGACCAGCACCATCACGAGTGTGGTCCAAAGGATCTACCGTGGGACGAGGCATTGTCTCTGGCAGCTTCGACCTGGGGTTCCGTCCGACCCACCTGCCACCTGTCCAACTCGCGCCAGATGGAGGACCCGAAGGAGGCGAAGAACGCACACTCCGACTGGTACTACACACCCTTCATCGACTGTGGTCTCGAGGTGGATGTCGTGCTGGAGGCGAAGATGAAGGAGCGGGCACTCATGAAGTACCGGCAGGATTTTGAACAAGTTCGAGTTGCAGCCTAAGATATAAGCATGCACTTTGACGGTTTCTTATCAATACTGTGGACACTGATGATCGTTGGTTCAACGATCTTCTGCCTCATCCAAGCTCTCTCAGGATGAGTCGCGTGTTCTAAGCTGACGCCTGAGAGACTCGTTCTCTTTACGGAGAAAGTCGATCTCAACACGCATGGCTGCAGTCGCCTCAGACAACTTGCGGATCTCCGTCTGGAGCTCTTCACGCTCTTTATAGGACGTCTCTAGCTTTGACTCGAGGACCGCAACTCTCTCACGGAGATCATCACGGAAGAGGTGGTGCTGCTTCTCTTCGTCACGCTCCTCCTGGAACTTGAGACGCATCCGCTTCTCGTAGAAGTTCCAAGCTGCTGATGATCCGAGGACAGTGATCGCGGTGATCAGTACTGATGCAAGCGTCTGTGTGCTTAACTCTTCCATGTTCTCCTCACTTTACCTTCTTATCAACTTCAAAGTTGGTACGATAGACGTTCCACAGTGAAACAAATGTCGTCAGGATGAGACAGTGTGCTTCACCGAGAGCGCCGTGGTACGCAGTGTTCAACACAAACGCAACTGATGCAAACGCGACCGCCACGTTGATGACGTGGCGCTGGAGTAGATTACCGATAATGGCGTAGTAGCTCTGAAGGAGCCCGAGCACAATGATGAACACCAGCATCCAACGCTCGAGATGTCTGTAGTCGTCGAGGAGGAAGGGTGTGAATAGGGCGTGGTAGGCACCGATCATGAACTCACTCGGGTGACTGTCACCGTATCGTGCAAGGTCGCAGAAGTTTATCCACCAGCGCGTCAGCATGAATATAAATATCAAGCACATATATTTTTGACGAGATATTTAGTGAAAGGTGCACAATGAGAACAACAGCAACACAAATTCGCCAGATCATCCGTGAAGAGCTTTTTAAGCTCCTCGAGGGGCGTTCCAATACATTCATGGCATCTAGAATGGAGGAGCAAGACCAAGACGGTGATGGTGATGAGGACTTTGACGATGTCCGTGTAGCGAGATTTAAGGCGAGCGGCATGACAAAGGACAAGGCTGTAGATCGTGTGAAGAAAAAACCACTAGGTAAAAAGACAAGCAAGCGTAAGGAGTAGAAAGTGCGTAAAGCTGATCCACATGCGCTTGTTAGACGACTTGTCCGTTCATATCTCACAGAAGCAGATGATCCAAACCCTGAAGTGGGGTCAGATCCTGACGTATATCGTGGGCCGACAGGCGAGCCAGTTAGAGTCTATAAAATGTCAGACTTTGAGAACGTAAATTGGAAATTACCACAGATCACAAAACTGTCTGCTGTTGAAGATCCCATTGAATCGGAGTCCTTGCAAGTAAAGGAGCTGGCTCGAACAGTCCTCGCAAACCCACCAGAATGGGGCGTCGTTATTACTCGGGGCTTTCACAAAGATCAAAGACCACATCCGCTGAATCCCAGCAAAGTATCACCTCACTTTGGCATTGACATTGCCCTATCTGCAGGAGGTACAGAGCATACACCCGTGTTAGCAGTTGACGGCGGCACTGTTGTAGATGCTAGACCAATGACTGCAAAAGAGCAGCAGGACGCTGCGGGCAAGCAAGGGTCAGGCCAGACTGTCAAAATTAAATTAGCAAGTGGTTTTGTTACCTATATGCATCTCGCACATGTAAGTGTAACAAAAGGTCAAGCTGTTAGGAAGGGAGATCAAGTCGGTACAGTAGGCAGTACTGGAGGATCAACGGGTCCTCACCTACATATGGAGTACACATCTACTGTTGCTGGCGATCCTGAGGACCCACTTATCCACCTAAACGACACTGGTAAAAATTGGATGTTTCCGACGACTGTCATCAGTCAGCGATAGTAACTTCTCTACGACGTCGATACATATTCGCAGGAGTAAACCACAATGTCACTTTCCAAGATCAGAGCCAAGCAGATCATCCAGGAGGAGCTTCGTCGCGCCCTCCGCGCCCGTCGTCTCAACGAGAACTACATGGACGAGATGGGTCACGACCACATGATGGAGGACGATGTCTTCGAGCTTGACCTCGGCGACGAACCCATGGACGAGATGTATGACATGGATGAGGGAGCCTACGAAGGTGCTTATGAGGGCGACATGCACGACGAAGGCATGTACGAGTACGACATGGAAGAGGGCCAGCACGACAACGACCAGGGCGGCCAGCACGACAACGACCTGGGTGCTGGTGACGACGCTCTGATGGAGACTGTCCGTCGTCGTCTTGCCGCAGCCCGTCATCGCCGCTGAGCTGATGACACACATTTCTCACCCGCTCTTCACGGGCGGGTGAATATGTATCTGCATGAAGTCCCGGAAGAGAAAGCAGAGTGAGCGCCCTGTGAGTGGTTCACAGCCCGACGAGATGTATGGTCTTGCCACCCGCAAGAACATGTTCCTCGATCGACCCACGTCACACGGCGGTTGGCCAGAAGGTGAGTACGATCCGCCCGTCAATGATCGGATCTACAACTACTTGAAGAGTATGGGTCTAATGAGCGAAAGTCACTTGAGAGAGTATATCAGAAATGTCTTATTAGAGACAAAAACTGATCAAGAGATTGAAGCAAAAGATGCAATTCAGTCTTTAAAGTCTTCATCTAAAACTCTGCCTGATGATTTCATCCAGAAAACTCTTGACCCCATCATGGGTAACTACGTCACAAATCCAGCTGTTCGTAGAGAAACAGATGCTGTCTTAGGGACGATTGATGATGCTGCTACGTGGGCGTCAGTAGGGTTAGTGTCGCTGGGTACGTTGTTGACGCTAACGGGTGTAGGCGCCACTGTGGGTGTGCCTATCGCAACATCAGCTGGAGCGACGATGTCCTTGGGTGGTGCTACAATTGCAGCAGGTTCTGCAGTAGGAATTGGCAACAACACGCTACAGGCAACTGCAGAGATTGCACGAGGTGATTACGCTGCTGCGGGTACACATGTTGCTTTAGCTCTGCTGGACGCTGTTATAGGGAATGCAGCTCAAAAGTTTGTTGAGATTATCTCTGCAAGAGCAGGGTCGGCAGCTGCTGCTAGAACTGCAAGTTTGCGAGCGCAGGTCACAGCTAATCCTGCGCGAGCTGCAAGAATTGCTTCCGGGATGTATAACAGCAAGAAAGATGTGCGATTGGCACGGGCAATTGCAGGGTCTCCCAGCGGGTCCAGAAGAGCAGCAGAGGAAATAACAACGTTTCTGGGTGCGACTGCAGCTGCACTCTTAATTGAGTTCTTGGGCAATTCCTTGACAGACTTGGCTCAAGGCTACGACGATCGTCGTAAAGCTGAGGGCTTGGCACCCAATCAGGAGCTTACAAGGCCTGTTAGAGATTTGGCTGCAAGACTCACAAGTGGCAAGATTGAAATAGCAGATATTGATCTCATAGTGACAAAAGCTGTAGGTCTGAAGATTATCAAAAAAGAAGATATGCAAGTCTTGTATGATGCACTGTTATATGAATCTGAAGGGATGTCTCCTAACTAACTTGTAGATATGCACACTTAGGTGTATTATTCTTACATGCCCCGCAAAAAGACACTACCACAACTCGTTGAAGTTGCACTTGATAACTACCGAGGTCGTCTGGTCACCATCCGCTACGACGTCGTTGTGAAGATCAAGGAAGGTCATATGGAGACGGCGACGACGCCATACACGGCACCCGAGTACGTCCTATGGAAAAAGGCGACGCCTGCCGTGTTTGTAGGAATCCACAGAGGTAAGAAGACCCCTGCAGGAAAGACGACTGGGTGGGCTGCTGTCATGGTCAACGGCATCCTGGGCTATGTGCAGCCTGGAAAGATCCGACACATCCTGCTGATGGATGAAGATGATTGACTGGTACGACAAGGACATCAGACCTGGCGACCTGGTCATTCGAAACTACCCACTTCGAATTCACCACTGCACTTACGGTCTAGTACTTGGGCGGGAGCCAAACGGATATTTGTCAATCATGTGGGGATCGAAGCTGGAGGACATGTGGGATCCCGGTGATCTGACACTTGTGTCATCACTGCATCTTGAGTCTAAAGTCGATACTTAGATTCATCGAGGTTTGTAGATGCCTGTTGGTGATTTAAGACTCCGCAAGGTGATTAGAGGTGTCCTGCTTGAAGACTTGCAAGGCTTCCTCGATGACACGCGGAATATCGAGTACAACGCGTCAGGTCACGACATCTACTTCATAGGTCAGGACAAGCCACTAAAGAGCATGGCGCGTGCTGTCAAGCAGGCATGGGCAAAGAACTCAGATCAAGCGGGCCTCCAGCGGGTCGTCGACCTTGTCCACTGGTTTGCAGATCCGGTAAAGGACGGACCCCGCTTCCTCGAACTGGGACGAAACAATGAGATCTCCGCGATCATGCACCCGAAGGAAGAGGAGCTCGCGATAAGCTGGGGGTCTGTCGGTATGCTTGTCAACGGTTGGATCACGCTGGCAGCCAACAACATGAACGACCTGATGACAGGCTACGGTGGCAAGACGCGAGCCAAGGACGCCGCTGCATATGCGTCGTCAGGACTTCGCAAGCGTCCGGGGCACTTCTACTCTCGCTTTGCAAAGTCATACGTCCTCGGCCCAGATGACCTGGATGATTACGATTCCAACGAGGCTGTGGTCGCGAACTGGACACCCATCGCCTGGGTGCTGCAGGACGTGTTCATTGACAGCTTAGGGACGACATACCGGAGATCAGAGCGCGAGCGGCTGCTTGACGTGTTCAGAGATTCTGGCCTTCCTATGATCCGCAGTGACGGAAGCCAGATAAGTATAGAAGACCTCGAGGCGCTGGTACAGTAAGATGATACGTCAATTGATCAGAGAAATGCTCCTTCAAGAGGAAGTCTTCGGTAAACTCGCATTCGTCTATACGGGATCTCATTCACAACCATGGGACGTCGAGACTGAGACGGGTGTCATTCCTGGTTTTATACCCATGATCGTCAATGACGACCTCCAGCCTGGCAAGGGCAAGGGCGGTCTTTACGGTAAAGGCCTCTACACCGTCTATGACCTGTCAGGCACCCAGACAGAGTCGGGTTTCTACGGTAACTACATCTATAAGTTGGCCATTAATCTCTACGGTTATCTCTGTTTTGATATGCCTGTTGCTGCTAAGGTTTATGGCAGCCCTATTTCAGTTGTCGAGCAGGCTAAATTGGTCGGTCTGGATGATGAGCTTGTCGCGAAGATTAAGCTGATCATGGAAGATCCGGGTGTCGTCGGAAAGCGAACAGCAGTCGGTGCTCAAGCGGTATCGCTTCTTGTCAGAGGAATCGTCAAGGGCCTTGTCTTTACAGGTGACCATGACGGAAGAGTAGCTGTTGTCTTCGATGCTTCTACGGTCACGCCGGTCGCATACCGCACAGTCCGTGCCAAAAACTGGAAGCGAGTAACCAAGGACGTCAGGCAGCAGACAATCGGTAGAACAAGCGCTGAGTGGCGCCCAGAGAGGTATGAAGAGAACACATTAGAGAAGCTTAAACGTGCAAAATCTGCTGTGGAAAGATTTAGAAGGCTGGGTGTGTCCCCAAATCCCGAGGATCTCATTATCAATGGGGACCTTGATCTATCGGGCGGCAATGTCAAAGGTTCATTTATTCCGAGAGGCACTGGAATAACCCAGCTCCCTGATGGGTTACACGTGAAAGGTAAACTTATACTTGACCCGGAAACCACAGAACTTCCTCGAGGCTTGCGAGTGGACGGACACTTTGGCGGGTTCTGGTCGAAGATCAGTGTGATACCCGATGATGTCCAGTTCGGTGCAAGCGTCTCGTTCCCCAGCACGTTGCTCAAACTCCCAGACAACATGTCAGTCACCAGTTTTTCAATGGATGAGAATCCCAACATCACCGAGTGGCCGCCAGGATTTGTTGTGACAAGAGGCGACGTCAATCTCTATAAGTCGCAGATCAAGCACCTTCCAGACGGATTCACTGTGGCTAACGACCTCATCCTCTCAGATTCTGCGCTTGAGGAGCTTCCACAAGGCCTAAGGGTGGGTGGTAATCTTGACATCAGAGGAACGGATCTTAAGCTTCGCGATGATATCGAGGTCGGTGGACACATCAGGATGAAGGTGAAGTTCTGGGGTGATATTCCAGACAAGTTCCGTAACGGAAGGAAGATAATTTCATAATGTTAAGAGAATACATCCGCTTGATCCTCGAAGGCCGCCGTGACTTCAACCTTGCGACGCAGGACATCAACTACTACTCAGACTTCGAAGATCCCCTATTCGTCAACCCCGAATCAAAGAAGAACATCGATCCCGCCCGCAGAGTGAAGCAGGCCTGGGCGATGGCGGTCGACATGGTCGAGGAGGATGAGTATGTCGAAGGGGAGCCACCACCCAGGATCTCAAGGTCGAGACGGTGGATCCAGTCGCTGCGCAAGTCCACATGGATGGAATATGACAGCAGGATGGTAGCGAACCTCGAACGCCTGCTGATGAGAACAGACAGGAGGGGTGAACTTGCATGCGGGATCACACTACCCGATAGACCTATGGAGGGCCCCGGTGGGTGGGGATGGTTGGGTCTAGAAGTTGATGGATGGGTCACATTGGCTGCTGATGACATGGGGTCCCTAATGACAGGCTATTTCAGTCAGGTCCCACCTGAGCACTTTGAGCGATTCGTACACAGCGGAGCACCTCGCAGACCGACAAGATTCAACGCCTCTTTGCGACACAGCTACATCCTTGGGCCTGAGGACGCTAGCAAGCTCATTGATGCATACGAAAGTCCGGAGGCGCTCGTTGCGAACTGGTCACCCAAGAACATCGTGGTCGATGTGAGCCGGGCGATCAATGACCTGCGCCTGGACGAGCAGTTTGAAGGTGGAGATCCGATCGGTGCCTTTGTCCACGCTATGAAGAACAAGTTCGGCTCAATGCCCAAGGTGGACACGATGGGCAATCCGCTCGA
>JACCDO011864836.1_pt1 | contig 16894 bp, 15 predicted proteins | sample 7446101 | NCBI WGS metagenome assembly JACCDO01 (sample SAMN15323440, study PRJNA562643) | freshwater metagenome | isolation source: river surface water | place: USA:Blue River Watershed | collected 2017-08-16 | reverse complement strand
GCTCGTTGTTCTCTTTTTAAATTTGCATAAATATCTCTTGGTATACTTGGTTTATCTAAAATATCATAAAACCAAACTTTAAATAAACCTTTTCCATATGGTAAAAATGTCATTATCTCATCAACGTGTCTAAATTCACGTGGAGTAATTTTATCTGAAGGATTAACTCCTTTGAATTTAAAAGAACACTGTAAAGGTATTATAGGTTGTATTACTTCTCTGTCTAATATATCTCTTAATTCATCGGTAATTGGTTCAATATAAAATAAAACACCGTGTTCTGCATGTTCTGTTGGCGGTGATGATATAAAATTACCCCCTTTAATAAATTCCTCTCTATCTTCTTTACTACCATTGGGATTTGTAATAATATAGTCATGTAATTCAATATTATTATAATGTTCTTCTGGAGGAAATATAACATTTTGATCTTTTTCAGATTTTGTAGCAGTAGTAGCACCAGTCTTTCTTAAATGAATAGGTACATATGTTTGTTTAGTTGTAACCCATCCAATTTTATTAATATAATTATTATAAACATTTGATTGAATATTATATAATTGAATTAATGGGTCTTGTGCAAATCCACCCATTGTATGTATATATTTATTATTAATAAAATTTGGTATTCTTTTAAATATACTATTTATAAAATCTTCATTCTTAAGTTGCATTGCAATACTGGGATTTGTTTCTGCTTTTTTTTCTGTGTATTCTGATTTATTACTAATAAAAAAAATTCGTTTTGTAAAATTTGAAATTTCTGATAATAATTTTAATTTTTTATTAGCTTCAACTGGTGCAGACGCTGCTTGTGCTATAGGTTCTGCAGGTTCTGCAGGTGCAGTAGATACTGTACTATGAGATGGTATTGGATCCATACCACCGTATAAATTACGTAAACTAAAATATTTAGTTTTATATTTTAAATATTTTTGATAATAATCCATAATATAATAATATTATAATATATTATATTTAAGATGTCATCTAGAAATATAGAAAATCGTACAGTATATCATGGCGGTATTTTTAGATTCTTTGCCAGTTCAAGAATCTTAACAGTTATAACTTGGCCAATAATATTTTTTCTTCTTTTTATGAAATTAGAAGAAAAAAATATTACTGCATTCATGGGTGTTTCAATCGGTTTATTAATTTTATTATGGTTAAATGTAATTTTTGTTTCAGTAAGAACATTTGACCCTGTATTTACAGGAACAACAAAATTTACAAAAATAGTACTTGTAGTTATTACAAGTGTTTTAACTTATGCATTATTTTATACGGGTTATTTATCTTATAAACCCAATGATGCATTCTTTCTACCAGCAGATTATATGAAAAACACTAGTAATTGGCAAAGATTCTTTGATATGACATTTTTATCAGGTAATGTTACTGCAACTTTGGGTTATAATTCGGATATTACACCAAAAGATAGAGTAATTAAATTTGCATTATTAACACAATTTTTAGTAACTATCTTATTATTAATAGTAGTAGTTGCTAAATTTTAATAAATAAATTTAATTAATAATTAAATTGAACACATATAATATTTATCATATTCTTTTTAATAAATATAATAATATTATATTATTATATTTTATAATGACAGACAATTGTCAATTAAATAAACTCGAAGAAAATCGAATTTATCTTATAAATGAAATATTATATCATTTACTTGCGTCAAATAATATAGTTGTACATACTTTGGAATTAATAAAAGATTTAATATTAAAATATAAGAATTTTCCATCTGTAAATCATAAAGAATATACATATAAATCTTTAAAACCACAAATTGACATAATTATTGAGACAAATAAAAATAATAATATAAATATCTTTTTCAATCACATATCATATTATACAAATATTATAGATGAGAAAATTTTTTATCCTATTACTATGAAAAAATGTATAGATGATTTTACAATTGATATTCAAAATATAAATAGTAATGATAATCCTTCTTTTTCTTCTATATTAGCTCAATATACTTCAAAATATTTTAATAATGATTATAATAATATATTAATTATAATTGAAAAGGTATTGGAATATAGTAAAAATAGAAATATTAGTAAAGGTACACCTCAAGAATATAATAGACAATTTAATATACTTAATAATAATATTGATCAGATTTTTTCAAAAAATTCGTGCTCTTTAAATATGTGTACAGAAAATTTTTCAAATTATATATCAAACCTTAAAAATAATATTAATAAAAATGCAAATTTTGAAACAAATGTAAAATTAAATGATATACAACAATTGTTTATAGATTGTCATAATTTAATAGAACAATTTAGAAATATTTCTTTTTTCAGTGAAAATAGGTATCATAGAGCTCATCCTAAATATAGAACAGAAACTATTGATTTTTTATATAAAAAAATTTATGAAAAAACTTATAGAAAAATAAAATATATAGATTTATTCAATGAAAAATTTAATGACACTAGAAAGTACTTTATGTCTACTAATATGTCTGATTATATATCACATATAAACAAAACAATATTTTATACTACAAAAGCAGAAACAATATATGATAATAATTTTGAAAAGGTGATAAATGAATTATTAATTGACGGAAGGTTTTTACTAAAAACATATAGTGATGCTAAACAAAAGTGTATATATCCTAGTTATGTTACCATAAATATTTATAGTGAAGGAAAAAAAGTCGAAAATTATATGGAAGAGCAAAAAAGAAGAAAAAATATAACTTATGACCCTTATAATATAATTTTTGGTGCTTATATAGATGATAATATATTGGAAATGTCGGCTTACCTTAATAAGAATATTAGAGATAATCCAATAGATGTTTCAAAAGAGCAAGAAAAAATATGCAGAGCAACAAGGCATAATGTACCAAGTCGGTTTAGAACAATAAGGAATAAATATATTACATATGACCCTAATAATATATTTAGTGCAACACAAAAAATAAGAAAATATATATTAGAAGAATTAATTATTAGAAATACTATTAATAATATAAATAGTATATTCGATACAATAAAAAATTGTATATTAAATAATACAAAAACATCACCACCAGCGCCTACAACACCAGCACCAGTACCAGCACCAGTAACTCCTACATCGACAGTTTTATATTCATTACCAGCTGGTTCTACATCAACTACTTTTAAACAACTTCCAAATGGTTCACGTTTTGATCAAATATCAAATATTAGATGTAATGACATTACAGGAACTTTGAGAGGTACTCTTGATGAAGTATTAACTAAATGCGCAAATGAAACTAATCTTGGCGGAACCGGTAGTTCATGTATTGGAATTAATCAAAATCCTAATGGAACATATTCTGGATGTTTAAATTATCATATTAAAAGTTCTATGCCAAACACTTCGTGGATTAAAACACGTGATGTAACACCAAATTCTATAGAAAAATTTGGAAATATAAATAATGATACAAATACTATTATAATAAATAAAAAAATATCATATTTTTGGATATGTTTAATTATATTAGCTTTAGTAATTATTCATAAACTAATAAATAAAAATAATTAAATAAATTTTAACTTGAACACATATCACATCCTTCTGCTTTCTTTCCAGGTGTCCATTTGCACATTTTAGCAGGTGGTTCTTCAGTTTTATTCTCAGTTACTTCATCTGCTTTTCTTTTATTATTTGTTTCATCTTTATTATTTAAACCAATAATTTCTTCTAACGTTGAAATACCAGTAAGTCTCTTAATATCTTCTATGTCAATACCAAATTGAATTGGATTGACTGCCGGATTAGAATGTAAATAGTACATACCAGTTTTGAGTCCTACTTTCCATCCATAAAGATGTGCTGAAGCTAGAACTTTAAAATCTGGTTTGTTCAAAAACAAGTTAAGACTTTGTGATTGGTCTACGAATGGTGCTCTCTTTGCGGAGTGATCAATAATTGTTTTAAGTGGAATTTCAAATGCTGTTCTATAGATATCTTTAATATTTTGTGGAATATTAGGAATATTTTGAATAGAACCATCATTGATGATAATAAGTTTTCGTAAATCTTCATTCCAAATTCCAAGTTGTTTTAGATCTTTAATCAAATGATCATTAATTACGATAAATTCTCCTGCAAGTGTAGTTCTTACAAAGATCATCTTACGGTAAGGTTCAAACGCTTCATAATTACCCATAATTTGAGACGTTGATGCAGTTGGCATAAGTGCAGTTAGTAAACTATTACGAGTACCAAACGTTTTGATTTCATCAATTAAATTTGTCCAATCAAGTGTCGGTGATAAATCATTTTGGGAAACTCCCCACATATGCCATTGTAGTTCTCCTTTTGAAAAGGGTGAACCATTAAATGTTTCATATGCACCGTATACTTTTGCGAGTTCTTTACTTTCGTCAAGACAAGCAAAATACATATGTTCATAGATTTTTTGAATTAGTTCCAATGCTTCTGGTGAACCCCATACTAGTTTCATCATATTTAAAACATCCGCTTCCCCTTGTGAACCGATACCCATTGGACGATGACGAAGATTTGATCTCTTTGTTCTTTCGGTAGGATAAAAGTTTAAGTCTATAACTTTATTTAAATTACGTACACTTACTCTAGATACTTGCATTAATTGTTCAAAGTCAAAATAGTTAGTACCATCTTCGCATGTCTTAACATATGATGGTAGGCAAATAGATACTAAATTACATACTGCAGTTTCATTCGAATCTGAATATTCCATAACTTCTGTGCAAAGATTTGATGACCGAATAGTACCCAAATTCTTTTGATTAGATTTATGATTAACATGATCTTTGTAACACATATATGGAAAACCAGTTTCACATTGTGAAATCATAATCTGCTTGAATAGTTCACGTGCCTTAATTCTTCCTACAACTCTTCCTTCGCGCTCATATTGTTCATATAGTTTCTTATATTCTTCACCATATACTAGATTTAGTTTTGGTGATTCATCTGGACACATAAAAGACCATACTTGGTCTTTTTCCACACGTTCCATAAAAAGATCTGAAATCCAAAGTGCTAAGAATAAATCTCTGCAACGTTTATCTTCTAGACCTGTATTTTTACGAAGTTCAATGAATTCTAACATATCAGGATGATGTGGTTCTAAGTATACTGCTACAGATGCTTTTCTTTTACCACCTTGATTAACATAAAGAGATGTAGTATTAAGAAGACGACAAAGTGGAATAATACCATCACATAAACCGTTTGTTCCACGAATAATTGAACCTTGTGATCGTAGACTACTAATGTGTACACCAATACCACCAGCCCATTTAGAAATTAACATAATATCTTTTTGTGTAGTAGTAATACTATCCATATCGTCTTCCATTGCTAAAAGATAACATGATGATAGTTGTGAATTACGAGTACCTGCATTAAATAGAGTTGGAGTTGCATGTGTAAAATACTTATTCATCATATAATCATACGATTCTTTTACTGCGGCTAAATCATTCTGATGAATGAAAAGTGCAACACGTAGATATAGATGTGAGGGTCTTTCAACAATTACTTCTTCTGAAGTAACCTTACGCCATTCACGTTTAAATTTACGTACTTTCATTAAATAAGATCTTTCAAGAGTTCTTAGACCAAAATAATCGAAATTATAATCTCTTTCATAATTAATCATCTTCTCAAGTTTTTCATGATGTTTCTGAACTAATTTATAATAAGTATCTGATAACATAGGAAATTTCTCACCTTTTGCGTCATGATTATTATACATAATCTCAGTAACCTTTTTGAAAGATGATGGAGTAGCCTTATGTAATCGTTCTACTAGAATATTAGATGCAAGCTTGTTATATTCAGGATCAAAACTTGTGTGAATTACACATTGGTCCGCAACAAAATTATAAAAAGTGTTTAAATTAATTTCTTTTGGTGAACCTAATATAATTTTATCAACTAACATATTTATATCAATTGATGTATATCCAAACTTCTTAATAAACTTATTAAGAAAGTCATGAACATAATCATGTGTTACTTGAATTTTACTATTAACTAGCTCATTATATAGTTCCATTTTAATATCTAAACTATAATCTGTCATTTCAATCGAGTATAATTAGAAATCAATTTTTTTATAAAATTTATATTATTCAATAAATTTTATAAAATTCAAGTCTGTATAAAAAGTCGAACCTTTTTCTTAATCACCTTTAGTTATAGTAATACCAGATGTTGCAGTATAGGATTATATTTATTTTTTATTTAATTGTGATAATATGTAAGATCTAAATTTACTTGGAGGTAATGATTTACTTGGAGGTAATGATTTACTTGGAGGTGGTAATGGTGATGGTTGTGGTTTTGGTTTTAATATTTCTTTACTTGAAGAAGAACTAGAACTACCAGGAGGTGATAATGCAGGACCGAAGTCAAATGGTCCATAAACAAGTCTTGGTGGTGGTGGTGGTGGATTTTCAGTTATTAACTTCCTATTAATTCCGTCGTATAGACCTCTTAAATCTGGTCTAAGTGTACCTGGAATAACTTTTGCACCTTCTGTTTTTCTTGTTACAACTACAATTAAAATTATTATAGCTATAAGAATAACAATATCAATTGGTTTTACTTGATAACCGCTAATTACTAATTGCGACATATATATTAAAAAATGATTTTTTATAAAATTTATATTATTAAATAAATTTTATTTCTTATAACATTTCCATGAACTGTCCCCATTACCTTTAGTAATAGTAGTATTCTTTTTCAATGCTGTTCCAGATTGTAATCTTTCAGTACCAGTCCCTGGCGTTGTAGTAAATATTTGACAATTACCTTTACCATCTGTTGAATATCCATATGCTGTACAGTTGGTATCAGTATTACATTTATTTTTACAATTTTGATAAGTTGTATTTTGTAAACTTTTCCAAGATGGCCATTTATTATCACTAGTGCGACATGCACCACTATATGTTTTTGGATCTGATGAATAAAAGTCAAAATTTTTATTATTATTTTTTTGATTAACATAACATTTAGTAAGTCCATTACCAGGATAAGAATAACCCTTTCTTATAGGAGTTCCAGATGATTCTGTTCCAACACCTGGTAAAGAACCTGTAATATTATTTGATATATCATATAAAATACAATTACCACTTCTGGTTGAATAATTATATGCAGTACATTTTGGATCTGTAATACATGAGTTTTTACATGTATCATATGATGTATATGATAAACTTTTTGAAGGTGGTAAACCATTATCTATAGTACGACAATCGCCATTATAAGTTTCATTATCTTTTGGTATTATTGATGGAGCAATTACATAACACTTATATGATTTATTATCATCACCTTTTGTTATAAGAGTTCCAGATGGAGCTGTACCAGGAAGTGCTTTCTTATCTGATTGTTCTTTTGCATATGGTTTATCTTTAACATCATATAATAAACATTCGCCTTTATCCGAATAACTATATGCAGCACAATCATTTTTATTAAAAATTGCATCATTTTCTGAAGCACACGATCTTCTACATTTTTCATAGGATCTTAATCCTAAATGTTTCCATGGGGGGTATTTATCTTCACTTGTAACACAATTACCATTATAAGTCGCCTCATCTGTTGGAATAATTGACGCTTTATAATCATAACATCCCCAAGCCCTATTACCATCACCATTTTTTACAGGATTATTTGGTGATTCTTCATATAATTTACAAATACTAGAAGCTTCACGAGAAATTGGGTTAATATTTAATTTACAAGAAAGATCAACATATGCGGATTTATTATTATTATCTCTTATTATACAATCTCTAGGAATATTATTATAAGAAATGTTATTTTTAAATTGTATTCCATATGAATATGCGGAACATTTTGGGTCTATAGCACACGAAGATCTACATTTAAAATATGACGCACCGTTTAATTGTGTAATTTGTTTAGGTGTATTATTATTTTTAGTAAGACATAATCCAGTATAAGTTGGAATATCTGTTATATTAAAATCTGGATTAATTTCTGTAGGTTTTGCCGTATATCTATATGTCATAGAAGGACGATGATCTTTCAATGAAAATGGACTATCTACGCCAGCAGCATCTAAAATAAGACCTAAGAAAATCGAACCAAATAGTTCTCTTTTTGTTTTATTATTTAAATAATAAATAATTATAATTAAAATTAAAATAACAATTATTTTCATATAACTCAACTTATATTTATTTAAAACATTTTGAATTGTCATATATATATATATATAATTTATAAAAATTGATTTTTAAAGAATTTATAATAATTTTATATTATTAACACTATAATAAATGTCAGAACTTAAACGTAAACTCGAATTAGTTGAAAATGATGATAGCCTAGAAAGTCCTGCTAAGAGAATGAAATTAGATCCATTAGTAGACGAAGTACATTCTAGACTTACTATTTTGCCAATTAATCCTAAATTTGATATATTCTGGAACTTGTATAAAAAACAACTTGAGAGCTTTTGGCAGGCAAGTGAGATTGATTTTTCGAATGATTTTAAAGATTATATGACATTGAATGAAGATGAAAAAAACTTTGTTAAAATGATCCTAGCATTCTTTTCTGCAAGTGATGGTATTGTTAATTTCAATATTCAAAAAAGATTTATGAATGAAATCAAAGTACAAGAAGTATTAGTAATGCTTGGATTTCAATATATGATGGAAAATGTTCATGGAGAAGTGTATTCTAATATGCTTAATAACATTATTACAAATGAAAAAGAAAGAGTATTTTTATTCAATGCAATTGAAAACATCGAATCTATTAAACTTATGAAAGATTGGGCATTCAAATGGATTCAATCTAAAGAATCTTTGGCATACTTAATCTTTGCAGCGGGTATCATAGAAGGTTTATTCTTTAGTGGTGCCTTTGCAAGTATTTTCTGGTTAAAAATGATGAGAGGAAAGAATAGACTATTTATGGAAGGTTTAGTAAAATCAAATAAATTAATTTCTCGCGATGAAGGTATGCATACTAATTCGGATGCAGCAATGTATCAATTTGTCACACCAATTCCAAAAGAACATGCACAAGAAATGATTACTGAAGCAGTAAGCCTCGTAGATAAGTTTCATAGAGACGGTATTAAAGTAGATATGATTGGTATGAATATTCGCATGATGGATGATTATATTCGTTATGTAGCTGACCGTTTATTAGTTCTATTTGGTTATGAAAAAATATTTCAAACTACAAATCCATTTCCTTTTATGGAACTTATTGGACTAGATACAAAAGGAAATTTCTTTGAAACTAGACCTACTGAATATCAAACCGCTCATAATGATACTAATAAAGTTTGGAACTTTGAATTAGAAAACTGGTTTTAATTTATTCTCTAAAAATCATATTTTATCGATATTTTTTTATTTTCAGCTTCTTTAATAAATAAATCTCTTAAAAAATCATAATTTGGTTTTTCTTCGAATTTTAATTTTTTACAGTAATCTAAATAAGTACTAAAACATTTTGGTAAATTTTCACATAATTTTTCTGTAGTTACAACTATTTTTTTATCACCTATTTTTTCAATTTGTGTCTTATTTTTATCAGCTTTTAATCCTTGCCATGGTAATCTTCCTAAAACTAAATATATTAAGACATATCCAATGGATTCTAAATCATCTCTTCTAGATGGTTCAATACCCCAATGAATATTTTGACTAGCATATCTTGCTGTTCCAATTAAACTACGATCAAATTTTATATCTATGTGTTTCCCAGATTGTATATATTTTTTACTTAGACCAAAATCCATTAAATATAAAGTATTATATGGTTTAGTACAATTAAATAAAAAGTTATTTGGTTTAATATCTCTATGTATAAATCCTTTTGCATGAAATCTTTCAATAATATTTAACATATCTAAAGCTAATTTAAATATAGTAGACATACTAAATTCTCTTTGATTTTCATCGAAAATATTTTCCAAACTTTTACCTAATAGTTCCATAATTAAAATATTATATTCCGTAGTTTCAATATAGTTATATACTTTTGGTATTCCTTCAATATTTTTATTATTTAATACTTTTTTATAAATATTAAATTCTGCTTTCAATCTATTTTTCTCACTCTTTGCTTCTATTTTTGCAGCATATTCTTTGCCAATTTTGTCTCTAGTTAAATATACTTCACCAAATGAACCAGAACCAATTTTTTTTATTAAATTAAAATTATCTCCCAATATTATTTTATTATTCATCCTATATTATTAATAAATCATTTTTCTAAATAGATATTTACTCGATAGTGCTTAATGATTTATAAAAATTTCTATTTTTAATTTATATGACAGAATTTTTTTCAAATTCTAAACCAGATTTAATAAGTATGAAATCTATGAATGATTTAGTTGATATAGTTTTTGAAGGTGGTGCAAATGAAAACATTCAAAATGCTTTAACTAATATTACTAAACCATCCAGTTTTGATATAAAAACAATTTATGCAACTTATATAAAACCAAATCTTTTACCAATTATTATAATATTAGTATTTATATCTTGTGTCCTATTTAGATATTTTGCATTAAAGGAAAAAGAAGAGAAATTCAATCCAGCTCAACCAATTGAGAGTCAAGTTAATAGAAATAATTATGTAAGTGGTGTTGATGTAAATATTCCTGTATTATATGATCTTAGTGAACTCAATAAATTTTCAGATGATGAATTATTAAATAAAATGAAAAAGAAGTCAAAACCATTTGATAAATCACAAAAAAAATTAAATAATTGTGATGGAGAACCTGGAGAAGAAAGAGAAGAAACTATATATGGTTCAGATAGTTGGAAAGACCAATATGATGGTTATCCAAATCCAATGTTTGGTAATGATTATGTTACAACTACTTCATCTGCAGTAGATTTTAATAATAATAGAAATAAAAATTCTCTTGACTCTGCAGCTAAAATGGTTTTTAATTAATTTATTAATGGGTTGATTTTATGCAACTTTAATAAATCTATTTTCTTTGTCTATATTTATTACACCAACAGTATTAAACATATCTTCTATTAAATTTTTCTTAACTTCACCATCTCTTTCGTCTTTATAACTAAGATCAGGGCCCTTATTTATCTCCATTAAAGTTGCAGTTAAGTCATCATTTACTGCAATATCAGAACCAAATACTTGAAATTGTGTAGATCCTGGAAATGCTTGTACTGATACTAAATATTCTTTTATTGGAGACATAACATTTTTAATTAGTTTATAAATATTATCAAAAATAATTTTTGATTTATCTTTACCCAAATATTTTCTGAAATCATCGTGCGTTAATGGATTTTCTTCATATACTTTTCTATCAATATAACCAGTAGTAACATTTTTATCTAAATCGGTTGAACCCTTTTCAAACATTTTTGATGTATAATACATAAAACCGTTACTATATGCATAAATAGTACAAGTTTTATCTTTTATAACTACTAAAATATATACTCTTAAATTAATCTTTCTTCCATTTAATAAAAATGGATTTTGTAATAACTCTTGAATAATTATAAATTGGTCTTTTATACCATTTAGTAAATCTTCATAATTATTTGTAATTCTTATACCTTCTTGTCTTTGTACATTTTTTTTCATAATATATAATTTATTTTTATCGTATTTTTTCTTAAATTCTTCCATAGAATTATAATTATAAGTTACAAAACTTTGTGGTACATATTTTGTAACATCGTTTTTATAAATTGCTTTTAGAAAATTCCATAAATAATTTTTACCTACAAATAAGTCACATTTATTTATAATCATATAATAGTTATTTTTAGTCTTTTTCATTTGACTAATTTCATAATCTACATCATCAAAAGTACATGCTATAAATAATTTCTTTTTATATTCTACTTTTGAATCTGTAAAATCGGTATCTATGTTTTTTATGTTATAATTTTCAAAAAATTCTAATATAGATGGTGATGTTTTATATTGGCAACTATTTCTTTTTATATATACACAATCAGTATTAACAATTTCTTTCTCTTTTCTAAATGTTATTATTGCATAAATAATTAATAAAACAAGTAATATAAAACCAATAATTATGTAATAATTCATAATATTATATTATTTAAAATATAAAATAAATATTCTATTATTATTCATCCAAAATAAAATTATTAGTTTATTATATTAATGGAAATAATAATTATCTTAATTATAATTGGTGCAATTATTTTTGCATTCATTTCACCTAAAGAAAAAAAGAATAATGGACTTGAAAATATTAATAAAAATAATAGAAAAATTAATTTTATTACAAAAGAAAATAGATGTAAACAAAATAAAAAATATAAAACTTTTGTTTCTAAACCTTTACAGTATCAATGTATAGATGATGATGAAATTACATCTGATGAAGATAAATTTATTAACGATTATGTATTTAATTCTAAATTATACTGTAATAAGACTGAAATAGATTATTCCAAAAAAGATTTAGCTGAATACAGAGATGGATTTTTTGACTTTAGAAATAAAACCAATATTTCAACTAACTTAATTACACCAGTTGACAATGTTAATGAAATGTTATTATTAAATCCAGACTTATCTGGTCAAAATATTAGTGATATATATGATAATTTAGTTGATAATAAAAGAAATCTAGTATTTAATCCTAATAAATAAATCAATTTAATAAATAAAACTCTCTTACCTAGTTGCAAACCATTATATTTTTAACAAGTAAAAATATAATGCGACACTACTGCACCGTTCTCCATACCCTCAACAAACTTGGCACGAGGGTCCCAATCGTTAGAAATAATAACTGGTAGTTCAGTTGTTGTGATTGTAATTTTAATATCATCTTTCTCGTCACTGATATCAATAGATGTCTCTTCGTCCTTCTCACGAAGTGCAGCTTGCGTAAAAGTTTCTCCGGGATCAACAAATCCACCGGCCCAAGCTGCTTGAGCACGACCCGGTCCATTCTTGCGTTCAATAAGAATAAACCAATCTACCTTGTCCAGATCAGTAATAATTACAATGTTGTCTGAAGCCTTACCACGTGTCGTTTGTTGGTTGAGACACCAAGAGTTAGTTGATTGTTCAACATCATCCAAATCAGTGCTTACATCAATGTACCTGTATGGATTTACGCCAATAGACTTTGCATAAGCACACTTGAATTCAATTTGTGCATCTGCATCCTCCATATCAGAAGTAATTGCAAACTCCTTCTTGTTGTTTTCCTTCAGAATTACATTAATCTTCTTCATGAGACGATGATTGCGATAACGAGAAAAGTAAGCGATTAGTTCAAAACGCTTGTAGAAATCTTCATTCCGAGTTTTGTAGTATTCTGCGGCAAATTCGGCATGACGAAAAGGCATAGCAACCTCTCCACATGCAATTTTATCAGCAGGAATACAATACACATTTTCAGCATCACTCTTAGCAAGAAGCTTTAGACGCTTCCCGCCAAGGTTAGGTGAACCGGAGTGGTCCTTAGGGTATGTGTTAAGAACAGGGGTAGAAATAGTATTAGAAATAGTAGTATTAATAGCAAACATTATAGAATGATTTACTTATTATTAAAATGATTTTTCAGTAAATTTGCAATTTCAATTTTTTTAAAAAGTTGAAAATTAAATCATTTAATATTAATAGATTAATATTAATTTTAATTAAATATGTCATTCAAATATCTTACTAACCCTTATCCATCTAAGAAGTTTAAGACTTGTTATTGTAATTACGATTGTTCTTGTAAAGCTACTCTAGAATGCGATACTGTTCAAGTAAATTCTAAATTTGTACCAATCAATCAACTTGATTTTAATAAAGAGAATTTTTATCTAGATAAGAACTCTAGCCCAACTTATGAATCTTTTAACAGTGAAAAAATCATTCTTCTTGATGATGAAGTATGTTACTTTAGATTTTTTGTTACAAATTCAAATGATAAAGTATTTTCTACTAGACATGGTGATTTTATTTTGACTTACAATGATATTCGTAATGGAATTTGTCTTATTCCTGTATCTTGTTAATATGTGTGATTTTTTTATAAATTAATGTTTTATTTTCAATATATATTATAATTTAATGTATATTATAAATAAAGATTCATATAAATTTAAAGAAATAAATTATAATACTGGTATTTTTGATAATTGTATAGATTGTACATACGTATTACATTTAGAAGGAAACGGACGTTTAAATAATATTATGACTCAATTAAAAAAATATAAACCTTCTAAAAAAATTTTTATTTTATTTAATAAAGGATTTAAAAAATCTAAAAAGAATAAATTAATCGATAAACCATGGAAAGATTTAGTTGAAGCAAATTATTATATTTTTTTACATGCAAAAAAGAATAATTTTGAGAATATTTTAGTGCTAGAAGATGATTGTTATTTTGATGATGAAATATTAAATAAGGATACTATTAATAATATTACAAATTTTATAAATAATAAAAAAGATAGTTCATTTTTATATTCACTAGGATATTTTTCTCTTATAACGATCCCATTATTTTATGATATGAATACACATTATAGTCCATTTTTTCTAACCATACATTCATGTATATTTAGTAAAAAATATAGAGATAATATATTAAATTTAGGATTAGATAAAATATTTGAAGAAAATATGGGTTGGGATGTAAATTTAAACCCTTCTGGATATATATATCATAAACCTATTGCATATCAACTATTTAAAGATTCTGATAACAAAAAAGATTGGGAAAATTGTGTTGTTAATAAATTAATTACTGTTTTAGATATGGATAAAGATTCAAAATTTGGTTTTCATTTAATAAATTCCTTTTTAAAATATGTTTTTTGGATATTAATAGTAATAATAATTATTATTATATCTTACATAATATTTAAAAAAATAAAAAATTGAATATAAATATTGTTTGAAAATTCAAAAATACTTGAATTATATCAATTTAGAATGTCTGTTAATACGGAAAGTATTAATTTTTCCTCGGAAATGTCAATTGCCGAAAAGGCACAATGGTATTCCTTATTTAATAAAATTACCCCCGGTAATATAACTCCTGAAATTAATTTGAATCCACCTCCACCTGGTGTATCTGCTACTGCTGCAATTATGTATGCGGCAGATAAGATGGATGAAATTTGGGAACCTTATACAGAGGAAAAATTATCTGATACGGCACACATTTATTATGCGAATATTTTAGATGAGACTCCTCTTAATCTAAATATTCCTCTGGAACAACTTGCACAATCTATTTGCGAACATCGATATTTGACTCGACAAGAATTGATTTTAGTTATGAAATGTGACTATCTCGAAGGATGTCGCCAAAATGCAATTTTCTATGGTTGGAGTTCAGAACATCCAAATAATATTAAGAAGTGTGCTGAACTGAACAAACATTGTGTTTGTAATTACATGAAGTAAATTTATTTATCTTAATTATGAATTTTATCTATAAAAAAATGATTTATTTATAGATTATCATATAAAGATTATTATTTTTCTTAATTTAAAATGGAATACAAAAATTATGATACAACTCTAGAAAATGTTAACTCATACTTAGATACATATGGCGTTGCAGTTATACCAAATATTTTAACTGAACAAGAATGTGTGGGATATAGAAATAGAATTTGGGATGAACTAAAATATGTTACACAAGACCGGTTTGATATATCTAATCAAAATACATGGAGAGAATTTTATAAATTTTATCCTCTACATTCTATGTTATTACAACATTTTTCATTGGGTCATATGCAACCTATTTGGGATGTACGGTCTCATCCTAAAGTTTGTGGAACTTTTGAAAAATTATGGAATACTACTAAAGATAATTTACTGGTAAGTTTTGATGGATTATCTGTACATTTACCTCCAGAAAAAACAAATAAAGGATGGTTTCATAATGAATGGTTTCATACGGATCAATCTTCACACAAAATTGGTAGACATTGTGTACAAGGTATGGTAAATTTATATGATGTAAATAAAGATGATGCAACACTTTCTATTTTAGAAAAGTCACATAATTATCATCAATCATTTTTTGAAGAGTTTGACATAGATAATAAAAGTGATTGGTATAAATTTAAAGAGGACGATGAAAAACAATATTTCTTAGATAAAGGTTGTACACAATATGCGGTAAAAGCTAGTGCAGGTTCTTTGATATTATGGGATTCACGAACTTTTCACCAAGGTAAAGAATGTAATAAGAATAGAGAGAAAGAAAACTTTCGTATGGTCCTATATGTTTGCATGATGCCACGTAATACTATTACAGATCCAAAGGCTCTAATAAAAAAGAAAAAAGCTTTTGAAAATCTTCGAATTACTAGTCATTGGGCTAATTCATGTTTCATGTTTCCTAAAGTACCTAGAACATATGGTGGGGCACTTCCAGAATTCAATCAAATACATCAACCTGTATTAAACGAAGTTGGGAGAAAATTAGCGGGTTATTAATTTTATTTATCATAAAAATATTGATTTTTAAAGACTTAAATACAGAATCATATATATAAGTAACTATAAATATGGCTAATTCCTTCAAAAAAACTTCTAATGATTTATCCAAACAACTAATTGGTTCTATTTTTGCCCAACAGAATATTTCTAATTTTAAATATGAAATGATTCAATATGAATCAGATCTTTCTAAACTTATTCGTCAAAAATTTTTCACTTCTATTAATTTTTGTGGAACTAATTCTCTTTTAGTTTTTACTAAAATTGCTGGTAAACATTATTGTTTTACTGTCGAACGACAAACTCTCAGTTATAATTTCTCAAAGATTGATTATGAAAAGGTCAAAATTGATATGAGAAATCTTAGACT
>JACCDO011832459.1_pt1 | contig 16896 bp, 13 predicted proteins | sample 7446101 | NCBI WGS metagenome assembly JACCDO01 (sample SAMN15323440, study PRJNA562643) | freshwater metagenome | isolation source: river surface water | place: USA:Blue River Watershed | collected 2017-08-16 | reverse complement strand
GAGTGAACATTTCTTGTGCAGATTCTTGTGCGACATCATCATTCCAACCAAGGTGATTATCAGTGATCCAACGCTTTTGCATTGTATAACAACCATTTACTACACGTTCAATTGTATCTACCCATCTCTCTTTCTTTCCAGTTACATGATCCTTACGAGAGTAAGTTCTCTGAAATACAAGTTCTCCAAGACCGTTAAAACCAAAATTTGGTTTAACACGCTCAAATTGCTTGACAAAAGAGGGAGACAATCTAAATACGGTGTTTTTCAAGTTACTCATTGTTTCTAATTAATGTAAAAGATAATCCTTTTTAAAATAATTTTTTTAAATCTGATAATTCATTTTATGACGATAATTACGTAAAATGAAATATTTATTCTGTGATACACTTTTAATTAATATTTTATTACACTTGCAAATTATTTATTTCATTAAGTTTATCTGCACGAGATTTTACAAAATATTTAATAATATCTTTTAGAAATTCGATATGTTCTTCCTTTTCTTCAATTAAATTATTTAATTCCAAAATCTTATTTTTTTCATACTCTTGTTGTATTTTTCTTATTTTACAAATTTTCAAGTGTTTTGTACAATTTCCTTTTGTTGAAAAAATCTTTTTACAATATCCACAAGAATTATTTTCACTCATTTTATATATACCTATATAAAATGAAACATAATATTTAATATATTAATTTAATAAAAATTTCCATTACACTTTATTCTTTACTGGACTCTAAACAATTTTGAATATCCTTCTTTTCATAGATTAACTGATAGTTTTGTATACCTTTTTTTGTCATAACACTAACTGCCTTCTTATTAATGACGATCTCATCTTGTGTTATCTTTTTTATACTATTTCTCAACTGATTGATATCATCAATTTTTTTTTGCTCTTTTTCAATCTCATCATCATCTAAATCACCAATATTTTTATCAAGCATAGAACTTAATTGTTCTTTTCTTTCACTTAGTCTCGATAAAATTTTATCTGCATTTTCCTTTAGTGACTTATTTAATAACATTTGTGCTTGTGGATCTTTTATAAGCATATTTTCAACAGTTTTATAAGAAACAACACTTCGATTATTATCAGTCGTTATAAATTTTTCTTTACATGGATGATTACAAAGAAACTTTGCAAATCCTTCATAACCTTCATCCATATATTTTACCGTATAGCAATCAATTGCATTAGAAATCTCTTTATAATCAATCGGTTCAAGATAAGATACTATATCATTTATTGAAAAATTATTATTAATAATAATTTGATTGAAATTCTTTATATTTGTTGTATTTGTGCTTTCTCTATTATCTTTATTGGAGTTATTAGCATTATTACACTCTCTATTATCTTTATTGGAGTTATTAGCATACGAAATTAATAGTGATTTCAAAAATGCAATTTGTTCATCTTTTTCCATTAACTCCTTGTCTTTTTTATTATTTTCACTTTCTAATTGTTCAAATGTTTTAATTTTACCTTTACATATTTTTTGATGTTTATTCAAATTAAATTTTGTTGAATATGTTTTATTACAAAAGTTACAAACTGTATTTGACATTTTCATATAATATATACAAATATATTTTTAAAATTATAATATACTCAGGTTTGCAATCATAAGAATATTATAATTTATCAGATATTTTTATATGGTTACAACGATTTTTCAAACAAAATAAGGAATTCGTTGGAATATTTGGAATGCTTATGGAATATCAGACTAATATCTTGTTAATACTTATATGAAAAAAAGTAGTAATATTCCACAGAATTTCTAAAAAATGAGAGAGAGAAGATTTTAATATATAAACCTTTTATATATTTTTTTTTGAAAAATATAATTTATAATTTTTATTTACAAAAATATATCTCAATTATTTTATTTTTTATTTCTGTTTTTTCATTTTTACCATTAGAAATTTTTATAAACCAATCCAACCATTATAATCAATAGAAATTTCTATTACTTTTGCATAACCATTACAATTAATGGGAAACCTATTGGAAAATTATTTGATTTTTTATTTTAATTCTTATATATCTATATTATAAACTTTTTATTCATAATGAATTCTGTAAAATATCTTTCAAGAGAAACTTATCATGAAGAACTATCATCTGATGAAGATTATGATAATCTCTATGACAAAATGGAGCGATACCCTCAAATAAATGATCTCGTTCCTGATTACAACATGATAAAAATGAGTCTCACTGGAAAATATAGTGTAAGCAAACTTGATGAATCCTTTATTACAAGCAATGAAATAAAGAAATTTTACAATAATTTTATTCACAATAAAACACTTAATCCAACTATTACGGATGCAACTGCTAATGCTGGTGGGAATACTATTAGTTTTGCATTGAATAAATTTAATGTAAACTCCATTGAACTTAGTGAAAGCGAATACAAAAGATTGAAAACCAATGTAAAACAATATAATCTGGATAATGTAAAGGTTTTTAATGGAAATTGTCTTGATTTATTATTTAATAAAAAAATATCACAAGATATTGTTTACTTTGACCCTCCATGGGGAGGCACAACTTACAAAAAATATAAATATATTGGATTATCATTAGATGACAAAGATATTGGAGATTATATTGATAATTTATTAAGACAAAACTTATGCAAACTTGTAGTTCTTAAAGGTCCTTATAATACCTTTGTAAAAAACAAAAAATATTTAAATTTATCCATAAGTGTAAAACTACGAATAAACAAAGAAAATAAAACGTTTGTAAAAAACTATTATAATCTCTATTTCTTTTCTCACATCAACAAAGATATTGTCAATTCCCATTATAATAATCGAGAATCAAAAAATGTAGATGTAAATATTAATCCTTTTAGTAAAATTGATAATAAAAATGTATATAATAGAACATTAGAAATTTCCAATAAGTTTAATGATAAATGGAATGTATACAATACTTCAATTGTAATTAATGAATTACCACAATTAATTGAAAAAGAAAATCCAATTTCAATAAACACAACAAACACAATAAATACAATAATTATTAGACACTATCTGAATCCCAATCATAATATTGATTCTATTGTAGAGAGATTTACATCATCTTATGTTTTATCTATTCTAATAACTAAAGTATATATTAATATATTCAAAGAATTAGTTGAAAAAGTTAAAAAATTGTGTGATATATGTATATTCAGAAATAAAGAAATTTCAATAAATAAACTTTATACCCATATACTTGAAGAAATGGAGCAAGATCCAAGTTTAACTTTTTTACAAGATAGAGTATATTTGTTAAGAAATAAGAGAATAATTTGAATAAAAAAATTTTAATTTATCATGTATATTAATTAACTATTGAATGAAACTTATCGGAATTTCAAATGCAGAACGAGTGGCAGATCTACTTGCTATACCATTGTTTCTAATTGCTTTTATCTACTTTTTGAGAAGGAAACAAAAAACACCTTTTGAATATGCAATTACACTTTTTTTGGGTATAGGATTTATTCTTGATTTAATTTTTACTCTTGATTTTCTTCAACTTATATAAAATACTAATTTAATTGTTATTTTAATAAATATAACAATTACATGATAATAAATACAATCAAACAAAAATAATGGAAACTTCTATTATTAATACCTGTTGTGTCAAAAACATTGCAATCTTCATTCCAGGAAGACTATATAGAAATTATTCATCCATTTACAAAGATAAATATACTGATAAGTGTAAATACGATTTTTCCTTTTTGAGATCAGTAAAAGAGTTTTACAATTCTCTTAATATAAATGTATACTTTTTTGCATCATTAAGTAAAGATTGTGATATTCCAATAATTACATATGAGTTTATAAATGTAATGGAAATCTCCAATGACCTAGGTGAGACCGAGGATAAAATAAATATAGAGGAAGTTATTTGTCCTTCTATTATTTATTCTTTTGTAAAAAGACCAGAAACAAATTATGAAAACACTTATAAGATGTTTTATCATTATTATAAATGTTTTCAACTAATAGAGAAATACAGTAAAAAGAATAATATTGAATTTGATGTATTAATGAAGTGGAGAACAGATATTTCTGTTAATACAAATAGTATACAATCTTTTTTGGAAAAGACCATTGAGGATTTCATACAAATGAAAGATAATAACAATTTGTATGTTCCTTCTCATGATTTATTTTGGGGGATTAGTGATCAACTTGCTTATGGAAATTATCATTGTATGAAACAGTATTGTAATGTAGTAAAAAATATTATAACACTTTGTAAAAAGGGTGTAGTTTATCATCCAGAAACTTTATTATTACAATATTGTTATCAATCAAACATTATTGTAGATACCTTTGATTTAAGTTATAGTTTGTTATGAATTTATTTTCTACTACGTGTTTTATAAGTCTTTTTAGAACTCACTCTTCTTTTGCTAACTCTCTTGCTAATCTTTTTACTACTCTTCTTAGAAGTCTTTTTGCTAATCTTTTTACTACTCTTCTTAGAAGTCTTTTTACTACTCTTCTTGCTACCTCTCTTACTAACTTTTACTTCTCCTCTATAACTTGCACAATCTTGAGAATTAGAATTACAAATTACTTTTTTAACAGTATTGGAAAGACTTTTTTGAGGAGGACGGAGCGTAAGAAAGTCAGTTGATACTAATTGTCTCTTAACACCTTTAGTCCATTGACCAGTACGGTGATCATAAAGGGTTTGTCCTTTAGAATTCCAATCAGCACCATAACAGGTATTCAAATGGAGGATAGCATTACGAGGACCGTAAAGATAGAAATTACCATATCTGTAAGGCACAAGAGGGAAAACATGATGAATATCAAAATAACATCTCTTACCACCATTGTCGGCAGTTTTCCAATAAGGGTCGGCAAATGTGATTTTATTTCCTTCTTCTTCCATAACAAATACATCACAACCAAGAGAATCGGGATGTTTTCCACTTATAAACCAAGTACAAGAGTTTTTAGATCTGGAACATGCGTTAAGTTTTCCATCATCATTGGTAGTTCCTTCTTCAAGGATGTAACCCTTTTTATCAAAGTAATCGACTAATTTACGTAATTTAGGTACATCTTTTCTAAATATACAAATATCACCATCATCGTCATGAGGGATAATGCCTTGATGTCTTATAGCACCGAGGAGAGTTCCGCCACATATAAAGTAAGGGATATTGTTTAGTACAAGGGTATCATGAATAAATTTCATCAGCGTGTAAAGGTCATCTGATTGAGATTTTGTTAAAACGTATTTGGCATCCATTTTATATTTTTAAATAATAAATATAAAATATAAAATATTTTTTTTATTGATTATAAGCCTTGTCCCATTTGACATAACAGCGATTCTTGTCACATACCATGTTAAAAGGTACTCCGCCAGCGTAATCAGGTACGGAACTTTCTTCATTTTGAGTAGTTTTTGAAAATTTAACCTTACTTTCAATACGTTTCAAAACCTCAACCATAAATGTTATGAGATTGTCAAGTTCAATATCAGAATCGTATCTTAAAAATGGTTTTCCGTTATAGTATATCACTAGATAAGGCACATACTCTATTGGCGTGCAAGAACTATTAGATTTTGTAATAATAGTAGGGTTTTCATTAATATTTACAACGCAGAATTTGATTTGATTGGAAAACTTTTCCTTCAACTTTCTAAAAACTTCTAGACCAGGTTCACAATTATGACATCTTGTTGAAAAGAAAAACACAAAGGAAATGCCTTCAACATTAGTACATAAAAGAACTTTGCCTTGTTGACCTTTAGCCAGGTAGAAGTTACTGTCGTCAAGAAATTGAAATGTATTCATTTTTTTTATAACACAAACTTTTCTTTAAAAGAAACAAGATTATCTATTTTTATTAAATAAAAAAATGTCTGATTACGATTTGCAAAAATTTTTTCTAATTGGAAATCCCATTTACAATACTAATCCAGCATATGACACTGAACTTGTTAATAACGTAGTGCTTTCACCCTATCATAAGAAGGAGATTACTATAGGACAAAAGAAATTTCCTTCATTAATTCATTATCTGTTGTCCCTTAGATTGTGCTATAAAAATGTTCAAGAAGAATTACTAAATGCTGAACCAAATGACGTGAGACCAATTTACGAAGAAAATAAGGAAAAGTGTGAGAAGAATTTTTTGAAATATGCCAAGAGTTATAAAATAAGAGCAACTACAACCGAATTTGTCAAAGAAGGATATGCAAATGTTAAGGAATTTTTATTAGATAGAACTGACAAGGCACTCGATAGTTTATATGATATTATTTCTAAGGACAGTAATATGAAAAATGCATTAGTAAATTCAGGAAATAAAATTATAGTATTTCACGATCCTGATAATATTTTAGGGGATAAAGGTGCTAATCTTTATGGAAAGAAATTACAACAAGTAAGAAAGTTTTTACAATCAAACTATCAACGTGATTGTATTGCGATAAAAACATTAAATAATCTTATTACTCTTAATGAGAAGAAATTAAAAGAACAAAAAGAATCTTTTAACGCTTTTGAAAAATGGACATTTCAAAAAATAGAATTTCTTTGTAAACTGATTGCAAAATTTTTCGAATATCTATGTGCTCCTCGTGATGATTTTATGAAAGTTGCTATTCCTCCCATTATTGTAAATCCTTATGAAAATCCAGTTACAAAAAAGAAGGGTGTTCTTGTTCTAACTAATGACAAATTCTATGATACTTTCTTTATGGATTTATTTAAAAGTAGAAAGACAAAAGGAGGGAAAAAGAAAGAAGAAAAGGAAGAAAAAGTTGAGAAAATAAAAAATTATAAATATCAAGGTAGAAATTTTGATGCTTGGGAAATTAAGGAAGAAGAACTGTCATCCTTATTGCAATTTCTCAATACAGAAGGTAGAGTCGTTCCAAGAATTACTCCACAAATATCGTTATATTGTATAAGAGAGATCTTACATTGTGGTATATTTAATACATTTGAGAGTGTAAATTTCCCAAATCCTGATGCAGATACCATTAAAGTTATTACAAAAATGATTACAGATAATTTTGAAAATCCTGAACTTGCCAATGCAACTATCGTTGATAATATAGTTGTGCGTGATATTTATCAATATGCTTTTATTGTTGCTGAGTATATTATGTTACAAGGAATTTCTGAAAATACAGATAATTATGTTTCGATCATTCAATCTACTGAGGAATTTGTGTCAAATACAAAAAGAACATATTATAATCACGGATTTAATACAGATGAGGAAAATGCAATTGCACAATTTGCTCTTTATGTTATAACTTCTATTATGGATTCTATTGATATTGATATTGTAAGTGATAGAGAAGTTTCCTTTTGTATTGACATGTTAAATCTTAATCAGGATACAAGACTTGTCCCATCAATCGAAAACTTAATGATTAATCCTATTGAACTATATGATAGAATCATTGTTCAAATGTTTTCTGAAAAGGGATTTATTATAAATGATGATGTTGCAAAGATAATTTCCAATCTTATACACACTGTAGATGACAAAATGGAAAATCCAATTGTGAAAAACAGAGTTTACTCTTATGCCAATTTTATTTAATTTTTATTTAATTTTTATTTAATTTTTATTTAATTTTTATTTAATTTTTACTTTATCTTATGAAAAATGAGTGCAAAAATTGATCGAAGAATCCATGGATTTGTCAGAATTTTATTACCAAAAAGAAAACAAACTGCCATTAATACAATCTTTCCTTGTTGATATACACTATAAATCTTTTTAGAATTATGATAAATTGACTGTATACGTGTTTTTTCCTTATATTTTTCAATATTGTTGATGTGACAAAATGCATTTTCCAATTGGTCAAGACGAGAAAGAAGTTTTTTGTTTTCATTCTCAAGATATTCTACTTTTTTTTCAAGTGCAAAATAATCTTCAATAATATTATTATTCGTTTCATTCATTTGTTATTATTATAATATTTATAAAAGAAAATATACTTATTTTTTGATTGACCAGTCAAATACTGGTTCTTTCGCTTTTTTAATATTATTTTGCTTATTTTGTTGATTAAGTAATTGGATACTCTTTTGTGGAGTTATGGGAATTATTACAGGTGGTGGTTTTAATGGGATTTTCAATTGTGTTTTCAATGATTTTTCATTGTTTGACATTTATTTATATATTCAATATAAATAATTGATTTTATAAAATTAATAATTAAAAAAGTATATACATTTTGAAAATGAGTGGCAAAAGTAATGTAAAACAAGTGCAAGAGTTTGAAACTCTTTTTGCTAAAGATAAGAATGGAAAGGTAAAACAATGGAAAATCCATGTAGAAGATCATGGATCATATTCTCGTATAGTATATTCCTATGGATACATTAATGGAAAGCAAATTGAGTATAAACTGGATGTGAACAGTGGAAAGAATATTGGAAAAAAGAATGAAACTACTCATTTTGAACAAGCGTGTTCAGATGCTCGTTCACGATGGGAAAAGAAGCAAAACATTGATAAATATGTAGATAATTTATTGACAGAAGAAGATGAAAAAGAGGTAAAAGATCAAGTAGAAGAAAATGATGAAATCATTCCATCACCCATGCTTGCACAAGATTTTAATAAGCATTCAAAAAAAATTAAATATCCTTGCTACATTCAACCAAAACTGGATGGTTATCGTTGTGTTTATACTAATGGAAAAATGTATTCTCGTAATGGCAAGGAGTATGCTATCATGTATGGAAGTAAAGTTCATAAGGAACTCTTGATGTTAGAAGAGCAGTATAAAAAAGAAGGAAAAACAATTGTTCTTGATGGAGAGTTATATGTGCATAATGATTTGAAATTTGAACAATATGGAGTATTAAGAAAGATTAAAAAGAGTGCACAGGATGAGGCAGTGGTAAATTCAATGGAATATCATGTTTATGATATCATTAATGAAGAATCCTTTGGACAGCGGTTACAAAAGATGAAGAAGTTGTTTAAGAATAACCAACAATTAAAGTTTGTTAGAAAAGTTGACACTTTGATTTGTAATAGTATAGATGATGTAAATAAGTACAATGAGTTTTTCCTTGAAGAGAACTATGAAGGATCAATGATAAGAAATTCTGATGGATTGTATAAGCAAAAGTATAGAAGTTATGATTTACAAAAGTATAAGAAGTTTGATGATGCAGAGTTTATAATAGTAGATTACACACTTGAGAATGATGTATTAGGTAAGAATGATAGTCCTGTTGTGTGGATTTGCGAAACCAGTGATAGGAAACCTTTTAATGTTCCTTCAAAAGGGACAAGAGAAGAGAGAACAGAATTATTTAAAAATGGTAGAAAGTATATTGGAAAGATGTTGAGTGTACAGTATTTTGGTTTGACAAGTGATGGTGTGCCACGTTTTCCAAAGAGTTTGCGAGAAGGTGAGAGTAGTATTAGAGAAGAGTGATGAGGAAAATTTTAGTGTTTTATATCTTTTATATTTTTATGAATTTTTTATAAAATTATTATGCAATTATGTGAATTTTTATAAAAAATTAAACTCAAGGTAACTGGTTTCAGGTGACAAACTTACAGAAATATCATCATTTTTACAAAGAGGTAAATATTTACTTTATTCTAATTTTGCAATGCGTTGTTCAAGAGTTTCATTTTTCTGTATAAGAGTTTTCACTTGATTTTGTAAATACTTGACAGAACCAAACAGACATTTTATCAATTGGTCTATGTCAAGACTTTTGAAATCTTCAATTTCTTCATAAATATTTTCTTCTTCAGTTTCACCTTTTTGTAATAAGAATTTATTTTTATGAGTTTTAACAGCGTTTGGAAAATATTGCTCCACTTCTTGTGCTATAAAACCAATACTATTTCTGTCATCGACATTAGGAAAATATTTTTCAGACCATTGAAATCGTTTAAGGTTCAAATTCTCAACTATTTCATTACATCTATCTAAATCAGCATTCTCAATATTTGTTTTTACTCTTTGATCACTACTAATTGTCCAAGTATTTGAAGTTGGTTTGGCAGCACTATCTGTTGATAGTTGTAATTGAAACGTTGGTGCAGTTGCAGTTGCTCCTATACCGACATTACCATTTTCTAATATAGTCATTTTTACAGAAACAGGATTACCATTAAAAAACTGTACAGGTCCTGATGCAGTTTGACCCAGACATAATGTACCTGCTAATGTTCCTGATGAAATGTTGTCAGGGGTAGCAGTTCCTCCCATACTAAAATAAGCACTTCGATTAGCATTTCTTAACCATATTCTTGAAGCAACATTTCCCTGATTACTTACTCTTAAGATATTTTCATTAGCAGTTCCTGATCCTGATATATCAAGTTTAGCAATTGGTCCAGGTGTATTTATACCGACATTACCAGTGTCTGTGATTCTCATTCTTTCAGTTATTAGGGAGGGAGGAGAACCTGTTGCTGTTCCTGTATAAAAAGTTTGTATTAACCCTCTTGACTGAAGTTCGCCGTATCCTCCTCCTCCATTTATTAAAGCATTCATAATTGTAGCAGTATTGCCAGTAGAATTTGCCCAATTAACATAAAACATAGATGACACATCGTCATTAGATATTCTTGTAATTCCCCTAACATGAAGTGTATTATCAGGTGTAGTTGTTCCAATACCGACATTACCATTATTTCTAACAGTCATTCTTCGATTTCCTGCTGTTGAAAATGTGAGTTCCCCTGATGGAAATTGAGCGTCAAAATTTACACCAGCATCGTCGCTTGATGCTAGATAAGTTGCTATTCTTAATCCTCTATCTGTATGGGCGTGGCTTCCTCCACCTGATATGATTACTTGTGTGGAATTATTTCTATCACTTTGAACGTGTAAAGGTGCGGCGGGATTTTGTGCTCTCATAGCAATACCAACTCTGTTGTTAGAAACATCAACAAATAGAGGAGCATTTTGACCGAGAACATTTCTACTAACCAACAAATTTCCTGAAATATCTAATGTGGTTTGTGGGTTGATTTTTCCAATACCGACATTACCTCCACTTGTTATTCTCATACGCTCATACGTTTGTAATGCAGCATTAGTATCACTGACATCATTAGGAGGTCGTGTGTAAAATCTCAAGTTTCCAGGCATGTTAGTACTACTAACTAGACCTGAATCAACGTTAGCAGCAACCGATGCAACTGATCCGATAAATTTAGTTCCGTTGTATGCAGTAAAATTTATATATCCAATTGTTCTACCTCCTGTAACACTTGTTGGAATACCTTCTGAACCATCAGTAGCTCCAAAATACAAGTACGCGGGTCCATCCTTGTTGTATCTATTTATCGAAATAGCAGCATTAGCATCATTTGAATTAACTGTTAATTTCGAAGAAGGATTATTTGTTCCAATACCGAAATTTTGATTTCTATAAGAGAGTGTATTTGTGCTATCAATATATAAAGGTTTATTACCTGAACCATCAACGAAAGTGGGATAATAAGTTGTTGCACCAATAGCACTTATATCTGTTATGTTTACATTTGAAATTGTATCAAAATAAGTTAGTTCCTTTGTGCCTGTATTATAGCCAATATAATTAGTCTGACTTGCATTTCTTATAGGATTAATAAATAAAGCATTTGCACTTGTTGAATCGAGAAAACCATTAGTAGCATTTAGTACAATGCTATTATTGCATGGACTACCTGCTCCATATCCTATTGCAACAGAGAAAGAACCTTGATTTGCAAAACCTGCTAAATTTCCTAATGCTATACTATTGCTTCCTTGATTGCCATTACCTGCGAAACTTCCAATGGCGATTGCATTAGATGATTGGTCAGTATTACCTGCTTCTTTACCAATAGCGATAGCATTAGACTTTTGTCTTAGAAATCCTGCACTCTCTCCAAGTGCAATAGTATTTTGTGCTTGATTCTCATAACCTGAATTAAACCCAATTGAAATTGCACTTGTTCCCTGATTACAATTTCCTGCAGAGTTACCTATTGCCACACTGTTTTCTTTTTGTGTATCTCTTCCTGCTGAATTTCCAATTGCAATTGAAGTAGTTCCTTGAAAGATATATCCTGCCTGTTCTCCTATCGCTACGGTTGATGAGTTTTGTGAAATATCACCTGCATATTGACCTATAGCAATAGCGTTTGAACCCTGTGTACCTCTGCCTGCTAAGTATCCAATTGCGATTGAGTTAGTTCCTTGATTTGTAGTGCCTGTAAAAGAACCTATTGCAACTGCATTTTGTCTTTGACCTTCTACACCTGTTTGAATACCTATTGCTACACTTTGAGATCCTTGATTTCTATAACCTGCATCTCTTCCAATTGCGACTGCTTCACCACTCTGATCAATCTGTCCCGCGTTAAACCCTATAGCAATTGATGACGCGCCTTGATTTAGTTGACCTGCTGCTTCTCCCATGGCAATTGAATTATTATCTTGATTAATGAACGCTGCCTGGGTTCCAATAGCGATAGAAGAATTCTTTTGATACTGTAATCCTGCTTGTGTACCTATGGCAACAGAATTCTGTCCTTGATAGAAAGTTCCAGCAGTAAATCCCACTGCAACACTCTGAACACCTTGGGAATACTGTCCTGCATTAAGTCCTACCGCGGTTGCATTGTTTTGTTGTGCACTCTGTCCAGCACCAGCACCGATTGCAACACACTGAGATCCTTGATTACAACTACCAGAATTTAACCCTATTGCAACACTTCTCGATCCTTGTAATGTAGAACCGGCATTTGTGCCAATAGCAACAGAATTAAATTCTTGATTACAAATACCTGCAGTATCTCCTATAGCGACTGAACTAAATTGCTGCCCTGATTGTCCTGCTTGATACCCTATGGCAACTGCGCTTGAACCTTGGTTTCCATTACCTGCAGTTCTTCCAATAGCAACTGCGTTAGAATCCTGATTAAAGGAAGCAGCAGTAGAACCAATAGCAACAGAGAATGTGCCTTGAAATTGATTACCAGCACCAAATCCAATAGCAACAGCATCATTCTTTTGAGATCCACCACTATTTTTACCTATTGCTATAGAATTATTACCTTGAGCATTTCCAGCACCATTACCCATGGCAATTGCATCGTTTCCTTGAAGATTAAAACCAGCATATTCTCCCATTGCAATTGAAGACGCACCTTGAGAGTTTTTACCTGCGTATAATCCTATTGCTATAGAATTACTTCCTTGTAGTGAATTTCCTGCTTGATTGCCTATAGCAACAGCGTTTGAACCTTGTCCTGTATATCCAGATTCAAATCCTATGGCAACAGCGCTAATATCTTGATTAAAACGTCCAGAATTATAACCGATTGCAACATTTGTAGAACCGTCCACAAACCAGTTTACACCGTTATATAAAAGATATTCGCCGTAAACATTACCTTGTGGTAGACTGGTAATTCCACCATTACTTATATCAGAATAGGTAATTTCTTTTGTAATTGTGTTATAATAAAGTGCTTTATTATTTATCGCATTACTGATAGGATCAACATAAAATCCATTTATATTTGTTGGATTTAAACTAACCCCAGACGCATTCAAAACAATTGTATTATTACATTGATTATTCTGCGCTGCTTGATTACCAATAGCAATTGAGTTACAACCTTGATTTACTTCACCAGCATTAACACCAATTGCAATACTATTTGTTCCTTGAAAAGTACGTCCTGCTTGAAAACCTATTGATAATGCTCCTGTATTTTGAGATGCTTCACCTGCCATGTAACCCATAGCAACCGTATTTTGACTTTGTGCTATAGCACCTGCGGATCTTCCAATTGCTACAGCATTTGGTTGCTGAAGATAGTAAGCAGCGTTGAGACCAATAGCAATACTGTTTAATCCTTGATTGTTATTACCAGCATTATTACCAATAGCAATAGCATTAGAATCTTGACCTGTATTTCCTGCATTACTACCTATTAAAACTCTATCACTCCAAATACGCGTTAACCCTGATATGTCAACATAAAAACTAGATAAACTTGAGAGAGGTTTATTCACACCAATTCTTTCAGTTGAAAGAAAAGAGGTTGGGAGAGTTGAAATATCAGGATAAGAATCAGAAGGTTCTATTGAAGAATTATTTAACAAGATATAACCCGAACCTTTCGGCGGTCTTACCATGCCTGTATATCTTTTATTATTACTTGTATCACGGTATTCTACGTAATAACCTCCTGCTTTCAAGTCTGCAAGATTATTAATACCAAGATGGATAAGAGGATCTTCTACTTTAAGAATATTTGTGTCAATAATGGTTGAAGAACCGTCAACAATTAAGTCACCTCTAATTCTCACAGAACCTGACACATCAAGATTATAGGAGATATCAGGTGTAGAGGTGTTTATACCAACACTTCCAGTATTGTTATTATAGATGTTGTTACCAATTGGTGTCCAGTAATTTACTACTCCACCGCCTGATGACGTACTTGAACCACCTACATAAATAGTTTTAACAGGATTTCTAATAGAACTACTGTAAGAATTATTTATACTTCCACTCATGATTTATTAAACTTAACAAATATAAAAATTTATTTAAATAAACTTTATTTTTTATCACTTGAAAAATTATTATCACATTGTTTATATTAGCAAATAAACAATGTCAAATTATAGAATTAATAGTGTTAATACATTAAGCACATACTTTGCACCTAAGGGAGCAGGGTTAACAGCAGCTGCAACAAATATAAGACAAGCAGGCACTGATTTAAATGCTCTTTTGATGGGAAGAGATAATAGAGCAGGTAATGCTGTAACTGCAATATCATCAACTGGATATAGAGTTGGTGGGAAACCTTTTAATGTTCCTTCAAAAGGGACGAGAGAAGAGAGAACAGAATTATTTAAAAATGGTAGAAAGTATATAGGGAAGATGTTAAGTGTGCAGTATTTTGGTTTGACAAGTGATGGTGTGCCACGTTTTCCAAAGAGTTTACGTGAAGGTGAGAGTAGTATTAGAGAAGAGTGATGAGAAGAATAGAAAATAAGATAGTATATATTTTAATTTATTGAATTAAAATATAGAGAAAAAATTATCGTTATGAAAAACTTAATGAATATATAAGTCCAAGATTTGTAGTAGTTGGAGTAGTTACCTGAAATCTGATTGTAATATAAAATATATCAGATGAATTTAAAGTAATATTACTAATATTTACCGGATATAAATTATAAGGAGGAAGACCAGTTCTAAAAGCAAAACTTGAAGAACCGAGTAAAACTGCATTATTTATATAACTTGTAGAAGCATCTAATAATGATACTTTGTAAAGGTTTACAGTTAAATTATTAGAATGATCAGGTTGATAAGTAACGACTATATTTCCATTTATATTTGTTAGAGAAGTAGGGCATAAAAACATATTTATTCCTGGTCTGCTACTAGTAGGATTTAAAGATGATGGAATTGGTAACCCTGATAAGTCAGCAAGAACCTGCTGAAAAGTTCCACCATTCAGTAAATTACTAAAAATAAGGTCTCTACCTCCAGTTAATCCTGAAGATGTTCTAACATTATTATTTCCAAAATATGTATATGTTGCACGAGGTGCAGCATAAGTAATTTCTCCTGTGCCACTATTATACATTAGACTATTGTCATTATTAGAATTTCTGATAGGTTTGATATATAAAGCACCAGAAGTATCAGATTCCAAATTACTTCCTGATGCATTAAGAATAATTGTATTTTGTGACTGATCATTTACTCCTGCAAGAGAACCGATAGCAATACAGTTGGCACCTTGTCTAATTTGACCAGCATTACAACCAATCGCAATAGATTGAGTTCCCTGACTACTAAATCCAGATGCTGTTCCGATAGCAATTGCATCACCTCTTTGATTTGTTCTTCCTGCATTAGTTCCTATAGCAATACATTGATACCCTTGATTAGATACACCTGCGCTAGTTCCTATAGCAATAGAACTTACATCCTGATTACTTGACCCTGCGTTAAAACCAATACCAATAGAATTGGTGCCTTGGTTACAATTTCCAGCGTTATTTCCAATAGCAACTGCACTATTACTTTGACCACTTATACCTGCTCCGTTTCCTATTGCAACTGCACTTGGTCCTTGATTACATTGAGCAGCAGTAGTTCCAATAGCTATAGCATTGTCTCTTTGATTAGTACATCCAGCATTAGAACCAATTGCAATTGCAAAAATTCCTTGACCTGTTAGTGCAGCACTACTTCCTATTGCAACTGAAGAATTTCCTTGTGTAAATCCTCCAGCATTACTACCAATAGCTATTGATTGATCTCCTTGATTAGTTTGACCAGCTTGAAATCCAATAGCTACTGTGTAATTTTTTTGACCAGATTGTGCTGCTCTAGTTCCAATGGCAACTGATTCTGAACCTTGCGAATTACTTCCTGTATCAATTCCAATAGCGATTGATCTTGGTCCTTGATTTAATTGTCCTGCATTATTTCCAATAGATATTGAGTTATTACTTTGATCTCTAAAACCTGCTTGATAACCCATTGCAATAGTTGAAATACCTTGATTGCATCTTCCAGCATTAGTTCCGATAGCTACTGCTGATATATCTTGATTGTTAGAACCAGCATTATAACCAATTGCTATAGAAAAACTTTTTTGGTTAGAAAATCCTGCATTACAGCCAATAGCAATTGTTCTTTCTCTTTGTTCATAACGACCTGCAGAAGTTCCAATAGCAATTGTGCTTGGTTCTTGATTACGTTCTCCTGCAGCATTTCCTATAGAAACTGCACTATCTCCTTGAAATGTATTTCCTGCACCAAATCCTATTGAAACAGCAAGATTTCCTTGACTGAAAACTGATGCGCCATTACCAATAGCAATTG
>JACCDO010005006.1_pt1 | contig 16902 bp, 20 predicted proteins | sample 7446101 | NCBI WGS metagenome assembly JACCDO01 (sample SAMN15323440, study PRJNA562643) | freshwater metagenome | isolation source: river surface water | place: USA:Blue River Watershed | collected 2017-08-16 | reverse complement strand
TGGTACCTTTCAAAGTAGAGATGGAAAATCCTGACGAAACTTAGCTCCGTCAGGATGGTTGGATAACCAGTATAAAACAAAATCTAGTAGTCGATTTTTATTCTTCTGGTAAGAATAGTAGTTCTGCTAGCTCTTTGCAAATCGGACAGACTGGAAACTTTTTAGGGTCACGCGATGGTACAAAAATTTTCCCGCATAGTGCGGCAACTGGCTTCCCCAGCACATATCCCTCAGTTATTGAAACCGAGTCAGCATAATGAGCAAACTTATTGGGGTCATCCGCATCAGATAGATGCTTCTCGGTGTCAGCTTCAAGTATTTGGCTCATATCCCCAGTATAGCGAACATATCAGTCAAACATATGTGAGGTACAATTAGATAGACTCCACCTACTCCCCTGAAAGAGTCCCATGAGTGCTCCAGCTGGTCTATATAACATAGTAGCCGATCAATGATCGACGCTTTCACGCGTCATCTACTACAAGGACCCAGCAAAAAAGCCAATCCTATTAAATGGGTACACCGCCAGGATGCAGGTTAGGCCAAGTTACGAGAGTTCCGAGGTTCTACTAGAGCTAACTACTGAGAATGGCGGTATAGAGCTTGGAGCTACAGATGGAAGTATCGCTCTTTTAGTGGATGACGTGACTATGGTCAATATCCCAGAGGGCATATATGTCTACGACCTAGAGCTAGTCGCTCCATCTGCAGATTTATTTGTCTACAAAATTCTTACAGGAAACTTTGCAGTTAGATCGGAGGTAACCAGATAATGGCTGGATATACCGTTAGTTCTGTCACAGCTGGTAAGTATGCACGCCAGGTTACAGTAGCAGCCTCTGGACCTCAAGGTGCTCAGGGACCAGCAGGACCTCAGGGCGCTCAGGGAGAGACTGGCTTAGCTGGTGGATTATCTGCAAGATTTAAGTTTTTAAACTCATACTCTTCCGCTAACCCTGGAGGCGGATACTTTGCATTTAATAATGCAACGTTTATGACCGCTACCGAGCTGTATGTATCAAACACTGACACCTCTACAGACTCCCAGATTGGACTGCTCCAGTCCATGATCGCATCTAGTAGCGACAATAAGGCAGTCGTGACCATTCAGAAGGTGAGCAATCCTAGAAAATTCTCACGTTTCTATGTTACTGGTGGGGTAAATAACTCTGGCTGGTATAAGTTTACGGTAGATTACATCGATGGCACTGCCCTCAGCTGGTCTTACAATGATGTATCTGAATTCATTGTAGCCCCCATAGGAGATCGTGGCCCTATCGGCCCTACTGGTGCTCAGGGTGAAGTAGGCCCTGGTGTTCCAGCAGGTGGTTTAGTTGGCCAGATCCTTCGAAAGATCGGCGAACTTGACTACCAGACAGAGTGGGTAGATCCAGAAGCCGTGCAAGACGTAGCTCTAAATGAGCTAACAGATGTAAATCTGTCCACATTGACTGATGGTCAAGTGTTAGTTTACGAAGAGTCCACTAACTCATGGATACCAGTTTCTCCAGAAAATCTTCCTCAGTCGGGCCAGACGTTGTCTGGTACAATTGAGGGAGGATCCGCATCAACTTTTTAGGACTAGTTAATGGCAATTCAAATACAGCTAAGAAATGATACAGCAGCCAACTGGGCATCAGCAAATCCAGTACTAGCCAAGGGTGAGATTGGTCTAGAGATTGATACCAATAAACTTAAAATTGGTACAGGACTAGCTACTTGGAATACTCTAGAGTATGCAAATGCAGGAGTGGCTGCAGAAGATATTGTACCTCTTGTTTCTTACGAACACGTGCAAGGATCAGACAGTAGCGTTTGGACTATCGCACACAACTTAGGCTTCTACCCATCCGTGACGGCATTCTTATCGTCTGGCGATGTTGTAGAGGGAGCAATCGAGCACCAAGACACCAACACCCTAACAATAACATTCTCGGTAGCAATATCGGGAACTGCATACCTCTCCTAGTAGATAAGAAAGAAAAAAATGGCAAAACAGTTCTTAACGAACCTGAATCTCAATAAGAATGAGCTTCAGAATGCAAAGATCCAGAATCTTGCAACAGCTCCCTCTGCACCAGTAACAGGTCAGCTGTACTTCAATACCGTAGATGGTCAGCTTCACGTCTATGATGGTACCGCTTGGGTTGCCCTCGCCGCTGGCGGTAACGTAACCGAGGCAATTAACTCAGCTATTGCCGCATTGGACCTAGCTAACACCTATGATGTATTAGGTGCTGCAGACACTGCACTTGCTGACTCAAAGACTTACACCAACACCGTTGCAAGTGGCCTAAGCTCAGACATCGCTAATGCTCAGTCTGCTGCTCAGAGCTATGCTGATGGCCTAGCCTCTAACTACGATGTAGCTGGATCAGCAGATTCTGCGCTTACCGACGCTAAGGCATATACAAATACCGTAGCCTCTGGCCTAACTACAGACATTGCAACAGCTAAATCTGAAGCAATCTCTGCCGCCGAGACCTATGCAGACAACGCTGTAGCTGCTCTAGTTGATGCAGCACCAGCAGCTCTCGACACCCTGAATGAGCTAGCTCTTGCTCTTCAGGACAACCCTAATGTCATCTCTGACCTTCAGGACATTGCTTCTGGTAAGCAGAACACTCTAACTGCTGGCACCTCGATTTCTATCGTTGGTGACACAATCTCTGTTGTCTCTGCCGACTTTGATGCCGCTGGTTCTGCTGCAGCCGCCCAGACTGCGGCCGAGCTATATGCAGATGGTGCCGCTGGCACTGCCTACAGCAACGCAGTTTCTTATGTAGACGGTCAGCTATCTGCCCTAGATCTATCTGGAAGCTATGATGCACTAGGTTCTGCAGATACAGCTTACTCAAATGCAGTAACTTATGCAGATGGCGTAGCTGCTTCAGCTCAGGCTAATGCTCAGAGCTATGCAGATACTGCTGCTGGAATTGCTGCTGGCACTGCTTACAGTAACGCGGTTAACTACACCGATGGTGAAATATCAGCAGTAAATACTGCAATCAACAATCTAACTACAAATGATGTTGCAGAGGGTACTAACCTATACTTCACCCAGGCTCGCGCTCGTGGTGCAGTGTCAGGTGACAACACATACATTAGCTACAATGCAACAACTGGCGAGTTCTCGCTGGACACTGCAAACGCAGCTACTGTCTCCTATGTAGATGACATCTACACCGAGCTATCTGCTGACATTGTGTCTGGCATCACTTCAGCTGCTCAGAGCATTACCAACAACTACACCGCTGCGGACAGCACTCTAAGTACCAACCTGACTACTGCTTACCAAGCTGCAGACACTGCTCTAGAAGCAAGCCTGACTCAGGACTTCCAGGATGCTGACAACGTTGTTCTTAGCACCCTTCGAAGCGAAATTCAGTCTGCTGCAGCTGGTTTGGACGTTAAGGAGTCAGCTCGAGTAGCAACAACTGCTAGCATTACCCTATCTGGCACTCAGACCATTGATGGTGTCGCGGTTGCAGCTGGCGACCGAGTTCTTGTAAAGAACCAGGCCACTGCATCACAGAACGGTCTGTATGTTGTTGCAGCTGGTGCATGGTCTCGTGCAACAGATGCCGACGAGCCTGCGGAGCTAAATGCTGGAACTTTCGTCTTTGTTGAAGAGGGTTCTGTAAATGCTGACACTGGCTGGGTAGTATCGTCTAACAACCCAATCACTATCGGCACCGATGCAATGAACTGGACCCAGTTCTCTGGTGCTGGTGTCATCACTGCTGGTAACGGTCTAGATCAGACTGGCACAGAATTCAGTGTTGTTGCTGGTGATGGAATCACCGTAGACGGTAGCGGAGTAAGCATTGCTTCTGACTACGCTGGTCAGACTTCAATTGACACCGTTGGAACCATTACTACTGGTGTTTGGAATGGTTCAACCATCCCTGTATCACACGGTGGTACTGGAAATACCTTCTTCACCTCAGGTGCATACCTAGTTGGTGGCGGCGAGGGTGGCTTCCTAACCACTGTATCTACTATTCCTGGTGAAGACATCTCTGGAGACATCTCTGGAAATGCTGACAATGTAAACGGAACCGTAGCAATTGCTAACGGTGGTACTGGAGCAACTACTGCTGCTGGTGCACGTGCAAACCTCGGTGCTACTACCAAGTACGCAGAGAACAACGGCAGCCTAACTCCAGCTAGCGGAATCGTTACTTGGACTGTATCTCACGCACTAAACACCTCTGACGTAACTGTACAGATGCGCGACACTTCTAGCAACTCAGTTGTTGAAGCTGACATCACAATTACCGATGCAAACACAGTAACTATCAGCTGGCTAGCCGCTAATGCAGTATCTGCAGACAGCTACCGCGTAGTAGTCACTGGTTAATAGTAAAATAAATAGGATCTAAAGGAAAGAGGTCGTCTAGAAATGGCAAGCAAGAAGTTTCTAACACCAATTAACATCATTCAGGGTGCTGAATTCCCTGCTGACGCTGATCAAGGCGACCTCTTTTTTAGGTCTGACTTAGGATCTATGTTTACCTACGACGGTTTGTCTTGGGTATCGATGGTCGGAAGCACTATAACTAACGTAGATGGCGGCAATGCCTCCAGCTCATACAACATAAACTATGACGGCGGAAGCCCTACGAGCTTCTAAGAACAGGACTTTAGACAAATGGCAGTTAGAATTCAATTTAGACGAGGCACCGCCGCCGAATGGGCCGCAGCAAACCCTACGCTAGCCGCTGGTGAGCTCGGATACGAGACCGACACAGGGTCTATGAAGATTGGTACAGGCACTACAGCCTGGTCATCTCTAGCGTACAGCGCAGTGAGTCAGTCATATATTGACGATGCAATTGCCAATGTAGTAGGTCTCTCACCAGAAGATTTAGACACTCTCCAAGAACTAGCTACAGCAGTCGGTAATGATCCAGATTTTGTTACAACAATAACTGCAGCTATTGGTACATCAGAAGCCAACGTTATGGCTTATGCAAACTCTGTAGCTACTACAGCTCAGTCGGCTGCTCAGGGATATACAGACAACGCTATTGCAGATTTGGTTGCATCATCTCCAGCAGCTCTAGACACGCTAAATGAGCTAGCTGCTGCTCTAGGTGATGACCCTAATTTCGCTACAACTGTATCTACTTCAATTGGAGAGAAGCTATCTTTTGTAGCAGATACTACCGCTAACTATGAAGCCTCATCAGCACCTACCGAGGCATCGACTATCTATATCGCAACCAATGCACCAGGATATGTGAAGATGGGCGACGGTGTATCTACATGGAGTGCCCTAACTTATGTTGGTGGATCATTGGCCGCGGAGTTGATCTCAAATCACAGCAATGACACCACAGATATTCATGGAATTGCAGACACTGCAAATCTAGCGTATCAGGCGGACGTAGCTCAGGTCTCAGTGGAGTTATCAGACCTATCAAATACAGTTGCTATCGTATCTGGAGTTGCCAACACAGCGAGCTCAGATGTATCTACGTTACAGACCACTGTAGGCGAGCACTTAGCTGACACTACAAATGTTCACGGTATTGCTAATACAGCAGATATCGTTATGACCGCCGATCTAACTGATTTAAGCAATACCATAACTTCTAACATTGGTACGGTTCAGAGCGCTCTAGACATACACTCAGCGGATACTACAAATGTTCACGGTATCACCGATACCGCTAACTTGGTATATGTAGCCGATCTTGCTGCTACATACGCACCATTATCGGGGCCAACATTCTCGGGTACAGTCTCTCTACCATCGACAACATCGATTGGCGGTGTTAGCACAGACGAGATTAGCTACCTAAATGGAGTAACTGGAGCTATTCAGACTCAGCTAGATTCAAAGCTAGAGTCTGCCACTGCAGAAGTTACCTATGCTCCTATTGCCAATGCAACCCTAACTGGGCTAGTCAGCCTACCTCAGGGTACTACAATTGGAACCGTATCAGCTGAAGAGATTGGCTCGCTAGATGGTGTAACCTCTAGCATTCAGGCTCAGTTAGACGCTAAAGCACCAGTCGAATCTCCAACCTTTACTGGCACAGTTTCTGGTGTAAGCAAGGGCATGGTAGGTCTAGGCAACGTAGACAATACTGCAGATGCAGATAAACCAATCTCAACCGCTACTCAAGATGCCTTGGACCTCAAGGCAGACCTATCTGGAGCAACCTTTAGCGGTAATGTCGTTGTTACTGGTGACTTTACTGTTACTGGAACAACTACTACAGTAAATACAGCCAACTTCACTACCACTGACCCGCTAATCTACCTGGGCGAGGGTAATGAAGGCAACACCGCAGACCTAGGTTTTGTTGCCAACTTTAATGATGGAACATACCAGCACACTGGTCTAGTTCGCGACTCATCGGCTGGCACCTGGAAGCTCTTCAAGGGAGTGACAGACGAGCCTACCGCAACTGTAAACTTCGGTCAGGGATCTCTAGATGATCTTGCTGTAAATAGCCTATCAGTATCGTATGATGGAGTCACATTCCAGGACGGTACAGTCCAAGATACAGCTGGAGTGCCGTCTATTACAAAGTTCAGCACTCTAACAGCAAACTACACTTTAGATAGCATCTCCAAGAAGGATGGCGTCTATGAAGTTAATAGCTCTACTCCAGTAACAATTACAATTCCAACTAACGCAAATCTAGCTTGGCCTGTCGGCGCAAGCGTTGATTTCTTGCAGGTAGGCACTGGTCAAGTAACTATTAGCCCAGCTTCTGGCGTTACTTTGAACTACACCCCAGGAAACAAGCTTAGAACGCAATGGTCAAGCTGTACTATAATGAAACGTGACACTGACAGCTGGATCCTATACGGCGATCTAAAGGCATAAGGTTAAGAGAGAGTAACTAATGGCAAAGAAAGAAGCAGGTGGAAAGTCATCATCCCAAAATGACTTTCTAGAGCCGCTAGCTCCAGCTACCGCATCGGCTGTCGACGTCGGAACAAATAGACCGTACAATGATGGAGCTCTAACTGTCTCATGGACATTAGCAGCAAACTCACCAACGCCTACTGACTATTTGATTACATATACTGGTGGAGGATCTCAGACTGGATCTGTACCTAGCCCAGTCAACGGAACCTACAGTGTAACTCTAACGGGACTATCTAGCGACACTAGCTATACGGTTTCGGTAGCCCTAATCAATGCAGCTGGTACAAGTGCTGCAACTAGCGCATCTGCTGTAACTGTCACAACAGTCCCAGGGGCTCCTAGTTCAGTGTCCGTATCTTCAACTACTGCAAATGTGGACACACTTTCATGGACACAGGGAGCTACTGGCGGTAAAACCATAACCAGTACATATGCAGTGTCTTCAGATACCGCTACATACCCAGGTCAGATCAGCCTAACCACTAATCCACAGAACATCTCTGAGGTGGGTAATACCTATCAGACTTATACGGTATATCACGTAAATGCTAACGGAACTTCACTTGGTACCACAAGTAACCAGGTGATGACACTACCACCGTTCTTCCCACCGTTCTTCCCACCGTTCTTCCCTCCTTACTTCCCATTCTTCCCACCGTTCTTCCCACCATTCTTCCCATTCTTCCCTCCTTTCTTCCCTCCATTCTTCCCGTTCTTCCCACCGTTCTTCCCACCGTTCTTCCCACCATTCTTCCCACCGTTCTTCCCATTCTTCCCACCGTTCTTCCCACCGTTCTTCCCTCCATTCTTCCCTCCTACGTTTGCCTACTCAATCCCATGGGAAGCCTGGGAAGAGTTAAAGGAAGATGGCGAATAGTCTGAATCCACAGAAAGCGGCTAGAGAAATCTAGCCGCTTTTCTTTTTACTTGTGTAGTAGGATGTAACTACTATGAATGTATGGTTCACGAAAGATAGATCAGAGACTGCCTCATCTAGAATGCCAGAGCGACAACTAGGGCATATGTCAGTCAGTAACCCAGCGCTGGGCATCAATGTGTATAGTGGAGTATTGTCAGCAGAAGACTGCGATAGATACATATCCACCTTAGAGAAAAACCTAACAGGCGGGTCACCATACAGCTGGGCGGGAGCACACGTAACTAATTCTGACGCAGTGGATACATATGCTAGAAATGCAAAAGATTTTAAAGTAAGCAGTAAATCTCTAGGTCCCCGTAACTCGGAAAACTCCGAGATCTACGACATACACGAAGAGATTTTTAGACGCTTAAAAATGTGTGTAGACGATTATGGCGCATATTGGGGTGTCGGTATTAGCTCATATGAAGCTTTTAATTTTGTGAAATATGAAGGAGCGGGTACACACTTTAGAATCCACGCTGATCATGGCCCGACATATGTAACTACAATTTCTGCAGTAATTTATTTAAATGATGACTATGAGGGCGGGGAATTGTGGTTTCCAAGATTTGATCTAACCATTAAACCAAAGCAAGGCGATATAGCCATATTTCCATCTACGTTCATATATGAGCATGCATCCAAAGAAATGATTGATGGAACTAAGTACGCCGTAGTTGTTATGACCGACTACAATGATCGAGATGGTGTAAACCAGCGAGTATCTCAGGTAATCCAAAACTACGAATTGAAATACTAAGGAAAACAATGTCACGTGATTTAACTCCAGAACAGCAGGCCCAGAAAGCAAAAGTAGAGGCAGAGATAGCCGAGAAGGGTCAGCAGGAGCAGCAAAATATTAATGCCAGACTACAAGAGTGGTACGACATCAAAGAGCAGACATGGTCATCGTGTCAAGAAGTAGCTCCTGGTACTGGTATCTGGGTATATAGAGATGTACTCCCCAATGATATGGACATCATTAATCGACTCACCTCAGTAATCGATGATCCATCTAATGAGTATGACTGGCGTGAGGCAATGGTCGGCTATCAAATGAGGATGCCGTCCTACCGCGACTGCGTAGATTTTAAATATAAAAAGACAGACATCGAGCAGGATACATCTGAGGCAGCGGAAATTTTGAAGCAGCTAGCAGATGATGTCACATATAGAGAGCTCCAAGTAGTTAAGGACTATACACGTAGATATCACATTGGCGAGCTTCGCTACTGGGAAGCAACTAACTACGTTCGCTATGGTGAAGGCCAGCACTTCCAGGAACACCACGACCATGGCTATTCATACAACTGTGTTGTATCGCTTGTGGGATTCCCAAACGATGATTACGAGGGTGGCGAACTGTATTTCAGACTGCAGAATGTTCAAGTAAAAGCACGCGCTGGCGATGTTTACGTATTTCCATCAAACTTTATGTATCCACACCGAGCAATGCCAGTCAAGTCTGGAGTTAAGTATTCCATGGTAACCATGCTTGACTACTCAGACAAGTACCACCAACCAGAGATGTATCAAGAGACAGACAACTAGTGGTAAGAATAACCGTAAATAAGTTATTCCCCGAGGGAAAGACAGCTAATATAGAACAGCTGCAAACCAAGAGGGAATGGATGGATGACACCCCAGAGAAGCATGCATACCAGTGCTTCCCGTTAAGTGTCACCAACCGCCTTGGCTGGGGTATCTCTTTTCCTACAGATATTAGATTTATCTGGGATGGAGTCACTGATACAACTCCAGACCACATTACTGTGCTCGAAGGCCACGAGTTTGTCAACACTTATAGAGGAAATGCAACAATAAGTTTTACTACAGGCTTAAAGTTCACCACAGATGAAAAAACGTCCATACTAGCTATGCCAGTTCCAAACCTATTCACTAGAGGAGCTCAGAGCTATACAACATTAATTAGCACGTCTTTCTTTATTCACATGTTGCCACTAGCATGGAGACTAACCGAGCCTAATGTGGAAATTCACATTCCAGCTGGTATGCCAGTAGCAACGGTAATACCAATCTCTTTGACAGGGCTCCAGGAAGACTATGAGCTAGCCATATCTAACGAGCTACCAAGCTCTGATTACTGGGATGAGGTCCGTAAATATGGCGATGCCATAGAGATTAAAAATGGTGTTGGCGACTGGTCAAGAATGTATAGAGAAGCATTGAACTATAGAGGAGAGCAAGTGGGGAACCACGAAACTAAGGCAATTAGGCTAAAAACGGTCACTTGTCCATTTACTGGGCAGACATATGAAGTAGAGGATAGTGATACTAGTGGACACCCAGAAGATTAAATTTGTACTTAATAGGCCATGGTTGAATGACTCTAGCCCATCAAAGCCAGGACCAGCGCTAAAGACTATACCAGAGTGGTATAAAAATGCAGATCGATTTGCGCAGAACCCGATGACTGGCAAGCCGTGGGAGATGCCAAATGGTGGTGGAAAAATTCCTACTTGGAAAGCCTGCCCAGCGGTATACGACATCATGGGTAGCGGGTATATGTATAAGACCCCGTGCGATATAGAGTTTTATGAAGACCAGTATGGGCAGATACAGGTAAAAGTTCTAGATGAAAAGAACAAAGACTTTATCCAAGAGCGTATGCCTATGCCACAGTTTAAAAATCCTCACGGATATCACGAGAAGCATTTTGCATGGTGGGCAGACTGGGCGGTAGAACTTCCAGAAGGATATAGTGCCCTATACTCTCAACCTTTTAATCGATTCGAACTACCATTCCTAACTACAAATGGGATTATCGATAATGATAAGGTGCACCTACCAGGCACTATGCCATTTTTTATCGCTAAAGGCTTCACGGGGATAATCCCAGCAGGTACTCCGTATGCTCAGATTCTCCCATTTAAGCGCGAAAACTGGGAATCAGAAGTTGTTAGCTCATTCAACCCTATGGAAATGATGGCTAAAAACCATGAGAATAGTGCTAAATACCGAGTACCAGATGGCGGCGTATATCAACGCGAAGTCTGGGAGAGACGTAAATATGAGTAGGGTAGGATAGTCATATGGCAATGACAGAGAATGTAACTAATAGCAGTGATCGCCCTTACGAGTCCACTACACCGTCAGGGTTTTTCGGTGACTCTAAAGATAATATTGTTGCAATTGAAGACTTTATGACCGAGGAAGAGCTGCAAATCCTCACCGAGTTTGCAAAAAACAACGAGACCTGGGATAAAACAGAGACCCACTATAACGAAGACGGCACCGTGATTTATGATTCTGGGTACTGGGATCATAGGGTTGCAACTACTCCAACATTAGACTCAGTAAATCCAAAGATTGCCATGATTATCGTAGGCATGCAAAAGCGTTTAAAGGAGAGAGTAGACGCATTTTTTAATGTAGATGCCCATGCCACTAGTCCAGCAATTGTTAGGTGGCTCCCTGGGCAACGCCAACAGCCTCATGCCGATAAGGAACTGCATGAGGGTGAAGGTAGAGGGAAGCCTAACGATTTCCCATACTATGACATCGCTGGTCTTTTTTATATCAATGATGACTATGAGGGCGGGGAATTATATTTCCCTAATCAAGGAATTCAGTTTAAGCCAAAGGCTGGAGCCGCATATTTCTTCCCTGGAGACATGCACTATATTCACGGGGTAACAGAGATTAGATCTGGTATCAGATATGTCTGCCCATTCTTTTGGACAATTAAAGAGCACACGGGAGACCGTAAGCCAGAAAGCACTCAGGAATAATTATGTATCTAGAGAAGAAGCTACACGAAAACGTATATCTATACTCTGAAGTTTTGGATGACCCAGAGCGTCTAGTCGCACTTATCGAGGAGCTAGACGAGGATCCTACAGTGCAGAGTGTGATCCCAGAGTGGGGATTCTGGTTCTCTAATACCCAGGATGGTCACAGCTTCGGCAGCAAGAAGGATTTCAACCTAAATGCCCTAGACACCTTGGACTCTCCTAGAGCCGACGACGTAAAGTGGGTGGTTGGCCAGATCAGAGGGGCAATTGAAGGTATCTCTAAGTCTTTCTACGAAGACCACAATGAGGAAGGCGAACCAAATGTATCACCATTTGCTGGTGTTATGAAGTATCGTCCTGGATGCTCAATGGGTGCACATTTTGATGCTCAGGCAGGAGACGAGAGTCTTAAGTGGTCTATAGTCGTGTATCTGAATGATAACTATGACGGTGGAGAGTTATCTTTTATCATTCGACCTTATGACTTACGAAATCCTAAGAATGGGCACCTACGTCCAGCTGAAGATGTCAATGACCCAAGTAATTCCGAGCTCGTTGACTTTACTATAAAGCCTAAAGCTGGACAGGCGCTAATTTTCCCATCAACTCATCCATATAAGCACCAAGTACATACTATGAAGAGCGGGGATAAATATATGTTCCCTGGATTCATCTTTAAGGAAGAGTTTGACCCAGAGGATCCAGAATCTCGAGAGAAGTTTAACTCTGGCTCCAGATATCGAGACCCTAATGCAGCTGTGAAGTATTTAGACGAGGACTAATTGTGGCAGATGTAGTTTGCGAAATCTTAGAGGAGAACGTTTATTATTTTCCAGGGATAATTAAAGATATTGATAATGTTATGTCTACCCTAGAGGAAGTTAACAGTCTATCAGTGACGCCATGGGAGATTTGGTATGCAAACAACGACGCTAAAGAGAATCCTTACGGGGACCTCAAGACTCTGAGCTACTCAAAACTAGAAGAAGAGACTGACCCAGGGCTGCGAGCTAAGTCAGAGTATATTCTTTCTAGCATTTTAGGTGCTATGGAAGTAGCTTGTAGAAAGTTTATGGTGGACCATGGTGCACCAGAGCACGAGTTGTCCCATATGACAAAAGAAATACTTACGGGTGGCCACACCTACGGTATTAGACGGTATAACGAGAATATGGACATGGGGCCACACCAAGATATGGTTGTAGATACTCGAGACACATATACAGTAGCCGTCTACTTAGATGACGACTATGATGGCGGCGAATTATTGATTGTAAATAATGGTCTTAATATTTCTATAAAAAATAAAGCTGGAAGCATTGTTGTTTTCCCATCATCTTACTACCATGCATCTAATATGTTGACTAGAGGTAGAAAAACTATTATTACGCACGTACATATGACCATAGACAAGCTATTAGGAGCTAACTAATGATTGACGTCCCTATCCTTAACTTCTCATCTCCAGAAGAGATAATTAGTAATGCAGAAGAGATTATTGAAACATTTAAGTCATTTGGCGTGGTCGCAATTAGAGGTGCCAATCTTACTGTAGAGCAGCAGGTGTTTGTGACCAAAGCATTGGGCGACATAACTGGCTGGGTTCCAAATAATTCAACTAATTTTGAGCAGCAATACGTGGAGAACCACAAGCGGTTAGCCAATAAAGAAGAGACCCCAGGGGATCAGATTGTTCTGGGTTGGCACATGGAGCATGTTGAATATGACCATCTATCTCCTATTATTGGCGGTAGTTGGAATATGGTCAAATTCACCGCTGACCCAGAGACAGGAAGAACTTACTTTGTCAATACAGCAAAGCTATATGACACACTTTCAGACTCAGATAAAGAATTTCTAGAGACAGCATACGTTCTCTGGAGCGAGCCAGGCGATACTAGAGAGTATGTCACTAAGGCAGTGAGGCCACATTGGCTTACGGGAGAACCTACCCTCAGATTCCACATAGCCGCTAGCCTAACAGAGCCCAAAAACTTAGATCGAATCTATGACAGAGAGCCTACCGCCGAGGAGCGCAGCAGGTTCGTCGAGCTTAGGTCTAGATTGGTTAATATGATTCACAACGACGAGGACATCAGGATTATACACAGATGGAATCAAGGAGATCTATTAATTCCAGATCTATTTAAAGGTGCCCACTCTGCTACTGGAGGCTTTAACTCAGATCAGCGTGAATTTATTGGATATTGGCTATACCCAGAAAACCCGAATCTCCACGGTGAGTACGAAGGCTTGGCTAGAGAAGTCTCAGACAGAGTGGCTAGATCAGAAAAGATTAATGATGCAACCTAAAGAATTCTCTTTGGAAAATAAAAACGTCACTATTTTAGACCCGAATGTAGTTGTATTCCATAATGTTCTATCCGATCCAGATGCATATATTGACTACTACGAAGAGAATGCAGACTGGAGAGGGTGGTATGGGTTTGGTAGACAGGTAGACTCCAGGGCAGTATCGATAACTGGACACCCGACAATGCCAACAATGGAGCTTATCGATCAAAAAATTTCTGAAGCCGAGGAAAGCGTTCAGCGGGACGAGTATCTGCGTGAAGTGGCTCAGTCGTTTCTAGAGGCGACTAAGTTCTACACCTCATACACTGGAAAAGAGTTGCCAAACTGGAGCTTACAGCCCTGGGGTTTAGCGCGATACATTCCAGATGAAAATCTAATCAATAATGACCACCTAACAATGAACTATCATACCGATTATGTTATGAAGGATTCAGAGTCTCCAGGCAGTAAGTTTGCAATAACTGCAGTTATCTATCCTAATGATGATTATGAGGGCGGGGAGATCTCATTTAGGGTTATTGGTGAATCTGGGATAGAGAAAGAGTTTGACTACAAGCCAAAAGCAGGTGACATGGTGATGTTCCCCGCCGAGCACCCATATTATCATGGAGTCCGACGCTTATATAACGCACCAAAATATATAACCAGACTGTACTGGTCATATGAGTACCAGGGCTCAGAAGCATGGCACAGACTGAATGCTAAGTATGGAGATAAGTTTCAGGAGCTAGAGAGTCAACGCCTTAAGCGTCATGACTTGATGATAGCAAAGCCATACCTGAGACTCGCGATTAGCATGGAAGAATACTATAACTTACTCGAAAGTGGAGAGTTATTAGACGACTACACTACTGTATTTAAGGAAGATCACCATGACTGAGAAAACCCTAAAAATTATCCCAGTATCTAGTCTACAGGATGCATTAAATTTAGTAGATGAAGCCGTTACCATCTTTAAGACAGATGGAGTCTTCGTATTAAGAGGCCACAGCTTTACGGTAGAGGATCAGCTAAAATTTATTCAAATGATGGGCGATCATTTGGATTGGAATGTGTGTAGCGAGGCTACGCAGACTACCCTAGATTCCTCTATATATCAGGGTGGGCACTCTGATTTAGATAGAGAGTATAACGAAACAGCTACCGAGTACCTATTGGATTGGCATATCGAGCAAGTCTACTATATCTACCCAATACTTGCTGGGGCATGGAATATGACTAAGTTCATAGCGGACTCTTCCGTGGGTAATACCAGGTTCGTGGATGCTACAGAGCTATATGAGATGTACTCGGAGTCAGATAAAGAGTTTTTGTCTAAATCTGTAGTATACTGGGACAAGCCAGCCCCTGGGGGGAGCGGCCCATTCTATACAAAAGTAGTAGCCAACCACCCAATTACAGGGAAACCAACTTTACGGGTTGAGACTGATAGGGGTTGCTATGTTATGCCAACCCTACACCTCGTAGATGGGGTGGAACCGACTGAAGATCAGGTGCAACACTTAAACTTACTTCTAATTAAACTGAAAGATTTGCTATATAGCGATGACAGCATTAGGTATACCCAGAAATGGGAAGAAGGGGATCTTTTAGTTGTAGATCTATTCAAGATGTACCATGCAGTAATGGGTGGATTTACATCAGGTCAACGCAGATTTACTGGGATTGGACTAAGACCAAAGCAATACGACAACAGTAAGTACACAAGTATCGAGGATCTATGAGCGGACAGTTGAATCAACACCATGTTGATATGGTTCAAGAGTACAGAGATAAAGTAGCCGCTGGTAGGGGTGACTCTTACATGTTGACTATAGCTAGAGACGGGGAGTCCCCCGCTCGATCAATCTATTTTTATGGTGATGCTATTGAAGCAGCCAGAGGCTATGAAGCATACGCAGACTGGGGCTTTGCTAGAGATTTTCTTACAGTAGAGCTATATGAGCCAACTGGGAGAGTTCATAGTAAGGTGCTGCGCAGACCTAGAGGCGGAGAGTGTATATTCCACAGAGAGCAGTACCACTCGGTAGCCAAGATATTAGGTAATCTACGTGAAAAAACTGATATAGACTCCTATAACAATATTGTCTATGAATTTGCTAAGCTATTCTCTAAGGACAACCAAAGATTTCAAGTAGACCGCTTTTTAATAGAGCTTGGATATACAGGAGAGATAAATGACCAACACTGAGACAACCCAGACTGAATTTGGTGATAAGGGATACCTCAAGGAAGATATCATCTTCTATGACAACTTTATCAGCGAGGAAGATGCTGAAAAGATCATTGCATTCTTCGAGGATCCAGAGCAGCCATGGAGCATGTCAGCATTCTTTGAATCATACGGCATGAGCATTATGCCAGAGGATCCATTGCTAGAAAAGTATGGCCTACCTACTGACTACCTAGGTAAGTTAGCTGATCGCATGAAGGCAGCTGTAGAGGATGCACACCAGCGAGAGGTAAAGTCGGTGTCTAGCCACGCACAAAAGTGGCAGGTGGGTGCTTTTGCTCCATTCCATTCAGACAATACCGATATGGAGGGAAATGCCTCAGCGTGGGAGCGTAGCAAGCTTGTTTGCCTACTATATGTCAATGATGACTACACTGGTGGAGAGCTCAGCTTTAGAGATCACGATATTACCCTAAAACCTAAAGCTCGTCAACTAGTGACATTCCCTGGAGGAATTAATAATGTTCATGAAGTTAAGGTAGTTAAGGGAGCCACGAGACACACTATCGGAGCCTTCTGGGACTATATCGAGTCTGAGTATACTGAAGAGCGCATGAAGGAGTGGCAGGACGAAATTGACAAGGTCCGCGAGCAGCAAAAGGTGATGCAAGAAGACTGGAAAGAGCAGCTAGCGAGTGGTTCTCACCCACTAAAAAATGGTGGAAATCAGGGCGGCTACTAACTCAGTTTAGTTAAACTGCGGTAAAATTATAGGGACCAGTCTAATCTCCCTGTAAGGACTCTCAATGAGCCATCTCCGCGGCAATGTGCATGACCTGATTAC
>JACCDO011559532.1_pt1 | contig 16908 bp, 25 predicted proteins | sample 7446101 | NCBI WGS metagenome assembly JACCDO01 (sample SAMN15323440, study PRJNA562643) | freshwater metagenome | isolation source: river surface water | place: USA:Blue River Watershed | collected 2017-08-16 | reverse complement strand
ATCCTTGTTTGTTTCATCCGCTGAAGAAATGATAATGGAGGAAGATAGAACCAACAACGAATTCTATGTGGCCCCAACTTATAATTATTTAATAAAAAGTGGAAAAAAGATTCTGCCTTTCTTCTATAATCTTCACTTTCCAATAGGAACACCGGAAGACTTGGAAGTTTATTTAGAAAAAAATGGAAATATTTAAAATAGAAGAAATGGTTGGTGGATGGTATGCTGGAGATTTTAGCCCTACCGCATATAAAACCAAAGACTTCGAGATTTGTTATAAAAAACACTTTAAAGGTGAACAGTGGCCAAAACACTATCACAAAGAAGCTGACGAAATAAATTACCTAAGATCTGGTAAGATGATTATACAGGGAAAAGAAATTAATGAGGGTGATATTTTTATTTTGAGAAAGAATGAAATAGCAGATCCTGTTTTTCTTGAGGACTGTGAAGTTTTTATTGTAAAGACCCCAAGTGTACCTGGTGACAAGTTTAATTTATAAAAAATGGTAAAGATATTTAGGAATGAATCTGAGTTTCAAAATGAAAAGTATTTCATTGTTACTTACTTTTTAGAAGCATTGACTTCCTTACGTGACGCATCTTGGAATCTAGCTATTGGACAAAGTATTGGTAATCCAAACAATAGAAGTGTTTGGGAAACTGAGGAAATGTTTGAGAATCACAGTTGCTTTATTCTTGCTGATGAAGATGAGCTTCTTAAATCAAAATCAGGTATTGTTAAAATAGCATTCCCTTTAGCTAATCTCAATTTGGAAGAGGATGGGATATCTCAGATTCTTTGTCATGTTGCTGGTGGTCAAGTTGATATCCTTGAAATACAAAAGTGTCATGTACTTGACATTTGTTTGCCAGATTTTGTTGAGGAACAATTTTCTTTGAAACCTGCCTATGGGATAGATGGTTTTAGAAAATTTAACGGCGTTGAAAACAAACCTTTCCTGGGTGGCATAATCAAACCTAAAGTTGGAATGAGCCCGGAAGTTTTATTGGAGGCTGTTAAAGAGATGGTTTACGGAGGGGTAAATTTTATTAAAGAGGATGAATTATTAGCAAATCCTTTGCATTGTCCCCTAGAAGAAAGGGTCCCATTAATTACTTCATGGCTTAGAGAAAATGCTCCAAATGTCATTTATGCTTTTTGCATAAACGGTGACAGTCCATATGCTCTTGAAAGAGCAAATTTTGTTGCAAATAACGGAGGTAATGCCATTCACATTAACGTGTGGAGCGGGCTTGGGGTTTACCGAGCAATTAGAAAACAAAATCCGGGTCTTTGGATACATTTTCAAAAAAGCGGTGATAAATTTTTTACCGATAAGCGTTCCCCTTTCCATATTTATTGGCCGGTGATTTGCAAAATAGCTGGATGGTCGGGTGCAGATTCAATCCACGCAGGAATGATTGGCGGATATATGCACCAGGATGATACTGAATTGCACGATGCATTAAAAGTTTTGTGGAGCTACAACATTGTCCCTGCTCTTTCTTGCGGTATGCATCCTGGACTTGTTCAATACATCAATGAATATCTTAATTCCGTGAATTGGATGGCTAACGTCGGTGGAGCCATGCACGGACATCCCTCCGGAACAAAGTCAGGTGGTCTTGCAATGAAACAGGCAATCGACGGAGATCTAGATAAGCCCGAGTATGAAGAGGCAATTGCTAAGTGGGGAAAAAAAGATTTGCCCAACGACCTAGCTTATCGCATATTTTAAAGCATGAGATTGATATCACACAGAGGAAATACAAAAGGTCCTATCCCAGATCAGGAAAATAGACCGTATTACATCGACGAGGCAATACTTCAGGGATTTGATGTTGAGATTGATGTTTGGCTGGTAGATGATGAAATAATTCTAGGACACGATTTTCCACAGTATCAAGTAGATATAGAGTGGCTTAAAGAAAGGATGGAAAGTCTCTGGATTCATTGTAAAAATATAGAGGCTATCACATATTTTTCTAGATATGATGCAATCTTTGGGGCATCTGGGATTTCTTTCAATTTTTTCTGGCACGAAACGGACAGGGTTACTTTAACATCTAAAGGTGCTATCTGGGCTTATCCTGGAAACCAGCCCATCTCTGGAAGCATAGCTGTTATGCCCGAAATTCATAACGACGATTTGTTGGATTGTTTTGGAGTTTGCTCTGATTACGTATCTAATTACATATGAGAATAGCTCTTTTACTTTCCGGACAAATTAGGGAAGCAAAGGAAGTTTACCCTTCTATAAAATCCCAAATAATTGATCGCTTCAATGCTGATGTTTTCATTTCTACCTGGGATCATTCTGAAGAAATTAAAAACTCTCTTCATGCTGACAGCTGGTTCCTCAACGATACTTTAACTGTGGATGAGACATTAGAGGTTTTTATGCCTAAAATGTTCATACTAGACCAATACGAATCGGAAGGAATCCAAAACATTGCAGGGAAAGCAATATCATATGATAGTTTTACTACACAGACCGGTGAAATGAATCCGATCTCGGTTTTTCTTATGTGGTATAAAATCAAGCAAAGTTTTCTATTAATGAAGGGATATGAAAACATCATAGGTGAAAAATATGATTACGTTATTAAGGGAAGATTTGATTTGAAGATCCATAATGAAATCGTTCTAGATCCTAATTTGAACACTATTTGTGTTCCACCTGGATTTGATTGGAAGGGTGGAGTAAATGATGTTTTTGCCTGGGGAGGAAGGGATGCTATGGAGTGGTACTGCTCAATGTTTGACAATTTGGAAGATTATATTTTATCTACTGGCTTTTTCCATCCCGAGAGTCTTTTGAGGCATCACTTGATCTCTTCTGAGTATAATTTAGAAAGACCTGATCTTAAAGTATCCCTTCGTGGCAAAAATGTTTGGGAAACTGAGGTGAAAGCAGAAAAATTTCAAAAAAAAAGTTACAGATATATAAATCCTAAGGGAAACATTTGGGACACTTAGGACTTAAATAAAGGATTTAAAAATAAATTTTAAGGAATCATGGACAATTTAGACATTTTCAATTTGGATGCGGAAGCATTCGTAACTAAGGCAAAAAAGGAGACATCCGAAGGCACAGAATTTTACAAACCCTATCCCGAGAACGGAAAGGATGGAGTTTACAAATCTCTTATTCGCTTTCTGCCAAACCACGTAGATCCTACGAAATCAAAAATTCACAAGTACTACGTTTATCTTACTGACCCATCATCTGGTGACGGCTTTGTAGCAGATTGCCCTTCTACTGTCGGTAAGAAATCAATTCTCAAGGACATGTTCTGGAAGTTAAAGAATTCACATTCTGCAGCAGACCAGGAGCTGGCCAAAAGTTTTTCTCGTAAGGAAGACTACTATTCTTTGATCCAGATCGTACAGGATAAGCACAATCCTGAACTCGAAGGAAAAATTATGATCTTCAAGTTTGGAAAAAAACTAAACGACATGCTTGAGGCACAACTCAAACCTGAATACGGAGATCCGGTTAATCCTTTCGATTTATTCGAAGGTAAACTATTCTCTGTCCACACTAGAAAGGTTGGAGATTGGAACAACTATGACCTATGTTCTTTCGTTGGTGACAGACTACCAATCGAAATCAACGGAAAGAGAATGCAAAAGAACCAGGCTGACATGAACACCATCCTGGAATATTTGAAAACAGGTCCAGAGAATTTAACTCAATTCGACTATCGTGATTGGGACGATGCAATGACTGAAAGAGTTATGAATGTAATTCGCAACTCTGTTCCAGACGGAAGACTCGTTAATGAGGTAATGTCTGGAGTAAATATGTCACCTTCTAAACCGGCTGCATCTAAGCCAGCATCTACATCTTCTGAAATCTTCGAAGAAGCTTCTTACACTAAGGTAGGAGCACAACCTGAGCCTGTTAAGGATCAAGGGATTGTAAGACCAGAAGCACCAGAAACATCTTCGTCTTTAGACGACCTTTACGCAGATCTCTAATTTGCAACCCGAGGGAACAGCCAAGTTAATCTTGCTGTTCCCTTTTTTTAAACTAAAGGATCAAGGATTATGGATTTAAGTAGAGTTCAGGAGTTATTAAGTGAAATTTTAAGGAAAGAATTTACAGGAAATGCCGATAAGCAAATTATCTACCAGGCAGCAAATCGGTTAAACTTCTCATGTCCTTATTGCGGGGACAGTTCTTCGTCGAGGAAAAAGAGAGGAAATTTTTATCTGGACACTCTCACGTACAAATGCTATAATGGAGGATGCGGTATCTACAAAGATGCTTTTTCTATGTTCAGAGATTTTAGTGTTGTCTCAAAGTTGGATGGAGATGAAAAGCAAAATATAATTGAAACTATAAAGCTTGGTAAGGAGAAAAGGAAAACTCATTTCGGTGATATAGACATTTCATTGTTTTTCGATGCTGACTTTAAGAACCTGGTTATTGACAGGGATTTCTTTGTTGAAAAGATGAATCTCGAAGACGTTAAAGGTTCGAAGATCGAGAATTACCTTATCAGGAGAAACCAAAAACCGGACAAAAAATTTGCGTGGGACCAGAAAAGCCAGAAGCTTTATCTCTTCAACTTGAGTAGTGACGGGAAAATTTTAGGTCTTCAATTCCGAAATATGTCAGGAACCGGAGGATCCAAATATTACACTTACAAGTTAAGTGGTATTTGGGAGAAAATGCTCGGGGTAACCGATGAAGCTTTCCTGAACGAAGCCAGAAAAATTGATCCAGTTTCCCACGTTTTCAATGTCGGGATGCTTTCTTTCGACCATACAATAACTGTTTTTGAAGGACCTATGGATTCATGGTTATGGAAAAACTCGGTTGCTCTTTGTTCCGTAGAAAACAAATTTCCATTTGAAGTTGAAAATATCCAATATTGGTATGACTGGGATAACGCAGGTAGACAAAAGCATTCTGAACTTCTCTCGGAGGGAAAGAAAGTTTTCAATTGGAAGAAGTTTCTCATAGATCATGAGCTTCCGATAAATAAGAAATGGGATCTAAATGACCTTGTAAATTTTCTTCGAGCGAAGAGAATAAAAATAAGAAGATTGGATAATTACTTTACAGAAGAGATTCTAGACTTATCTGATTTCATTTATGCTTGAAATGCCAACTATTGACAAAACTGATGAATGGGAAAACAGCCTTGACAAGGGTGAAGGAACTATTAAGTTCCCTGTCACATTCTTCGATACTATAGATTTAGAAAATATAGAGACCTCTTTGCCTGTCGTTCCGGTCAGCTTACCGAGATTTAAGAAAACTACAGTCAAGGAGATCAAACTTGGAAAGAAATCCAAAAGCAAAGGAAACGAATTATTTTAAAAATGTCAGAAAGTCAGAAAATAGATTATGTAAAGCTTTTCGATCAGGAAAGATCTGAATGGAAAGAAAAAATCCAGGTCATTTCTTTGAGCTTGAAGAGTATCCGAACGGTAGCTGAGGCACAGGTTGAGCTTTTTTCGAGCAGACAGATTCTTTTGGAATACAGTTATAAGCTTGCCCAGATTGTTAGCAAACTGACTAGCAAAGAAAGACAAGCTAGATCTGCAAAACTTAGAGAATACTCAACAAACACTGATGTAAGATATGGATCCAATGAGACTAAGGTCCTGATTGAAAGTGATATATCAGAGATCCTTGAGAAGATACAACTTGTAGAGGGTCACCGAAAATTTATAGATCAAACGATTCAGACCGTTGATCATATGCTATATGGAATTAAAAGTCGTATAGCACTAGAGGAGTACTTGAGGGGAAGTACTGTCAAATAAAATGAACGCATGCTTAAGTTTAACGTTTCAGAGGATCAACAGTGGTTAATACTTGCCCAGGCTAGTGACGAAATAGAGAAAAAACAAATAGAGATTTCGTTAACCAAAAAAATACACAATTGGTATTTCCATCCTTTAGTGAAGAAAAAGCTATGGGATGGCAGTATTTGTTTTATTGAAAAAAAGGGTGCCCTCTGGAAAGTTCCAATTGGCTTATGGAGGGAAATATTCGAAATTGGTAAAGAATACAATCTTGAAATAGAAATAGAAGGGCTGGATCGCTTAATTTTAAGTGAGCTAACGTTGGATGAATTTCAATCGTGGGTTGATGAATTCTTCGAAGACAAAGAATTCAAGCCACGGGACTATCAGGTCGAAGCGGCTTGGAAGATAGTGAAATATAGATATTCAGTTTCCGAAATTGCAACTTCATCAGGTAAAACCCTGATTTCCTTTATGATATTCGCTTTCCTGAAGCAAAGGGGCTATATTAGGAAGTTCTTAATGATTGTACCAAGTACAAACCTGGTTTTTCAGGGTAACGATGATTTTGTTGATTATGGCGTCGGTGAGCTTGGCGTAAGAATCCAACAGATTGGCGGGGGTAGCAAGTTAAGAGAAGATTGTGATCTAATCATTGGTACCTTCCATTCCCTTGTTAAGAAAGATGAAGATTTCTTCGATGGTGTTGATGCAGTATTTGTCGACGAGGCACACCACACAAACTCAATGTCGATTAAAAAGATTGTTGCAAAATGTATGCACAGTAAGTGGAGGTTCGGTTTAACCGGGACACTTACAAAAAGAGGATCCGCGGATCACTTAACAATACAACAATTTCTTGGTCCTGTTATCGTAGAGATCTCGCCGGATTTCCTTTTCAAAAACAAACATGCAACACCGGTTAACATCAAGGTGGTAATGATGGATTGGTTGGATCAAGAGATCAAAGAAAAACTCGCTGATCTTAAATTAAATTCACAGAATCTTGAGGGCAATGAGGTTTATAATCTAGAGAGGAAGCTTGTCATTGAAAGTGAGAAGCGTCTTAAGTATGTCGTTGACTTTATTTCAAAGACCTCTAAAAACTCATTGGTACTTTTCCAGTCTGTTAAAGACGAATATGGAAAACAAATATGGAACAGACTTCGCGAGATTACAAACAACAAGGAGGTTTTTTATGTAGATGGAGATACAGACGAAAAGCTCAGGGAGGAATATAAAGAGAGAATGTCAACTGGGGAAAATAAGGTTCTGGTTGCAACATTTGGAACTTTTTCTACTGGTATCTCGATCAACAACCTGCACAATATTTTCTTGGTTGAATCTTACAAAAGTGAAATTCTAATTAAGCAGTCCCTAGGAAGGGGTATGCGAAAAATGGATGGCAAGGATAAGGTAAATGTGATCGATTTCGTAGATGACTTCTCCACACCAAGATACAAAAATTACCTTGTAAAGCACGGTGAGGCACGAATACAGATCTACAAGAACGAGAAATTCAAATATCAAATTTTTAAAGTAAAGCTTTAACTTAAAATTCCGATATATAGGATAAATTACCAAAGTTGATGCAGAAACTTAAAACATTCGATTCTTTTCTAAATGAAAGAGCAAAAGCCAAGACTTCAAATAAATCTGTGGCTTTTGATGATGATTACGATGCTACTGATCGAATCAAAGAAATCCGCAGAAGGATAGAAGCACAAACCGGAGAGGAAAGACTTTACCAGACCGTATATGACGAAGGCGGAGCATTACAAAGGTTAGTCAAGGGTACAGCACAAAAGTTGAAAAACTTTGGCGAAGGGATGAGCGAACTTTTCAAATCACAAAAACTCAAAAATCGTACAACCGAGGATCTAAGGAAAGATAAAAAAGAGACCTTGTCTAAGTGGGGTGAAACAATAAAGACCACTGGAAAGAATAAGGAAAAGGACTACGAGGATTTTTATGTAGATGCTTTAAAAAGAGGTAAAGCAACTTTCGGGAAGGATTTTGATATCAACAATCCGAAAAGCGAGGAGCAAAGGGTTTATAGAGATTATGTTTTAGGAGCATCCAAATATTTTGAATTCGGAAAAGATGGAAAAAGTTCTAAAGTATAGTAGTTACATTTCTATCTTTGAAGGCGGAGCAGCAGTTAAGTCTTCCCGAAGGATTCTTGAGAGAGAAGCACCGGGCACTATAGAATCAATCAAGAAAATGCTTTTGCCATTACTCGGTAATGGCGAGATCGACAAAGATTACCTAATTATCGGTAGTATTGGAAAAAAGAAATCTCCTGATGACACTTCTGGTGACATTGATCTTGGTGTAGATCAAAGCTTCATTGCACGCAAACTTGGTGCAGACCCAAACAACGTGCTGGATTTTCTGGAGCCCCTTTTGAAGGAGAAGCTACCAGAGATTTTAGGGTTCGAGCCAGAAATGAAGTTGATGAGGGGCATTAACGTCTTGTCACTTGGATGGCCAATTGAAGGGGATATTACAAAAGGAATAGTACAACTAGATATTATCCCATTAAGTGACATGGATTGGGCTAGATTCATCTTCTATTCTCCGGATTATAGATATGATGAGAGTAAGTATAAGTCTGCTCACAGAAACTGGCTAATACAAGCTATTCTTTCTGCCCTTAAACAAGTTATCAGCACCGACGAGGAGGGAAACATAGTAGACTTCAATTCGTACGCTCTAAGGCTAAGTGACGGTATTTTTAAGAATAAAAAAACTTTCAAGGGAGTAACAAAAAGACTTAAAAACCCTGAAACAATTAAAGGGTCAACCGAGTTTATTACAAGGGAACCCAGGGAGGTTATTTCTATGGTCTTTGGTCCTGGCTTATCTGAAGAAGCTGTAAACACATTCGAAAAAGCTTGGGCTATAGTTTCATCCCCACAATACATTCACGCAGACAAGAAACAAGAAATAACGGACAACCTTAGAAAATATCTAGACAGGGGTGGTTTTGAGATACCAAATGAAATAGGATAATGGAATTCACTACAAGAAATAATGATTTAATCTACGGAGCACTGGAGGTTTTTTTAGAGCACGATTCTCCTCTTTTGGTTGCCCGTGAAGAAAATCAAACTGTTTCTTTTTCCACTGTTCTAGGTCATGATGGAAAAATACAACCTCTGGATAACGGAGACTGGGAAATAGTTTTGGAAGGTGATTTATTTTATACAATCGAAAAGGAGGTATATGACTTAATTAACCTCCAGGAAAACACTCCCCCAGTAGAGGAGCTTCTGGAAACTTTATCTGAAGTTCACAAACATAAATTACAAGATAAATCGAAAATTCTTGTTGAAACTATCATAAGAGGTTTAGCAAGATTAATTCTCGACCAAAAGATCGATGTTGGGGTGGATCTAAAATTGGGTCCTTTTTTAATCAGCAAAAATGGAAAAATTGGAAACGTTAAAATAGTACTTAATTAAGAGATGGCAGGCATTAATCACTTGTATGATATTTACAACAAAAAAGGATCTGATTTTACTGATCAGTTGTTTAACCAGTACGTTACGATCAACGAGAAAATGGACGGATCCGCTTTTTCGTTTGAGAGAGATAAAGAAACAGGCAAGTTTAAATTTTTCAGAAGAGACCAAAGAAATCCTATAACTTTGATTGATAGGACTCTGATGAAGTACTATGAAAAACCAATTCAATATATCGAATCACTTCCTCCAACCGTGTTGGAAAGAATTCCCAGAGGATGGAGATTTGGATTAGAGTACTTTGCTAGCAGAAAACCGGTCGAGATATCATATGATAGGTTACCAAAGAATAATCTCATTCTTTCTTACGTTCATAAAATGGGAGACGGGGGTAAAATAGAAAGCACAATCCAGGACAAAACAAAACTTGATAATTGGGCGGATATCTTGGGTGTTGAAAGACCTCCAATAATTTTTCAGGGTGTTTTGGACGAGGACCAGAAGTCTGAGATCCTTGATTTTCTGAACACTCCTTTTAAGGAACTTGTTGAGAAATTCAAAACGCAATCATTCGTTCGATTTATCATATCTACTCTAAATCCCGATTTAGAAAAAACCGCACTGAATGATAATCTGGATAAGGATGTTGAGGGTATTGTTTTTAGATTTGGAGATCCGGATAAGGAAGGTGAAACTGTTTTGGCAAAAATGGTAGACCCAATATTTACTGAAATTGCTAAAGAAAAGTTTGCAGATAAACAATCTAAGAAGCCTAGTGATTTTCTAGGCATTACTTTACTGGATGTTATGAACTTCATCCTTGAAAAGGGTCTAGATGAATTCGAGGTTGAAGGTGAAACAGATGACGAAAGATATATTTCTTTTATGTCTGACGTTTTTGTAAAGTTCCTCGATGAATACTCCGATAAGTATAAAGGAACTGATTTCGAGGAACCTGAATATCTCCAGAAAGATGATTTCCGATTGAACAGAGACAAAGTAAAAGACAAGAGGGTATTGAAATACGTTGAGAAGGATCAAGCCTTTGAATCTCTTTACAAGCTTATTTTGAATTCGTTTAGGAAAATAAAAACAAGATCTGGTGGTATCGTAACATCTGGAATGAAAGAACAATTGAATCTTTTAATCCAGGATATCAAAGATTATATTAAGAAACCTAAAAAAGTTAACGAATCCAAGTTTGTTAGCTTTGGCGAGTTCAGGAAGGATTTAACTCCACAGGTTGATTACATCCAAGAAGAATCCGAGGAAACTGAAAACATTGATAATCCTTTTTATTCTTTTGACGAGTTTATCACTAAACTTGAAACTATTGACTCTGAGGAAATTCCTTCGGATGTAGAAATGGTACAAGAGGAGAAGAAAAAGGAAAGAACCCCGGTCAATGTTATAATGGGTAGATTTCAGCCATTTCATTCTGGTCATTTAAATATGGCCAAAGAAATGAAAGAAAAGAATGGTTATCCAACTGTTGCTCTGGTTGTTTACCCAGGACACAATAAATCAGGAAAATCCCCTTTCGACGAGGGAACAATTAAAAGGTACATGGATGCTGTTGTGAACAACAACGACGAAATAGAATCTTACCTCATCATGAACAGAGGTCTTCTTGGATCCGGAATAGCTAAATTAATTGATAAGGGATATGATCCAATTTTAATTGGTGCTGGACCTGATAGGGTAGATGACTACAAGAAACAAGTTGATTACTTGAAAATGTCAGATTTGAAAGACCAGATTAGTGACAAACTCAAATTGAGAGAAACCCCAAGAGTAATGAGTGGTACTGAGGTCAGACAAGCACTTGAGGACGGTGATTTTTCTAAATTCAAGAAGATGGTACCTAAGGAAATTTCTAATCTTTTCAACGACTTGGTTACTTCGGTAAAAAACTGATATATAAGAAAATAACTTAAAGAAGTGAAAAGAAAAATTAATAGTTTCTCGGATTTTATCAAAGAAAGCCTGGTTAATGAAGGTGATGGGTTTGGTACTTACCCATTTCTTCTAGTTCGTGACGGTGACATTTATAATTATTTGTTCCAGCTAGAATTAGAAAATGGATCTCAAAGAGGTTTTATGCTTTCAGTAGGAAAATACTCACAGTACGAAATCATGGAAGGTCCAAAGAATTCATATGCTGTACTTAACGTAAATGAAATCTCACCAGAGATCATTGAAGACATAGCAATAAAAAAATCTGAGGTCCCAGAATTCAACGATGCAAAATTCAAATTGAAGGACAATGACCTTAGCAGATTCTTGGAGCAAGTAGCTAAGGCTCTACAAAATTATTTGGAAAAAAATCCAAAGGTCATTCGTATCTTCGATGAAATGCAGGATAATCTAGAAATTGAAAACTATGAGGATGTGGTTAAATCGATCCTCATATCTTTCTTAGGACCTGAATGGTCAATGCAAGAGGCCTCACACAAAGGAACTTTTGTCTTTAGTCGATAATATTTGAAACTTTTTTCTTAACATTACTATAATAACTAAATTCACATAATTATGGAATCATTCGAACAAATCAAACAGATCATGGCGTCCGTAGAAGGAGATTTAGCTAAGTTCCTTGAAAAAGGTAACAAAACAGCTGGAACCCGCGTTCGTCAGGCTATGCAAGAAGTTAAGAAACTTGCACAGCAAGTGAGAGTTGATGTGCAAGATAAGAAAAATTCTTAAGCATACTAACTACTACTAGAAGAAGCAGCCTTTTTAGGCTGCTTTTTTTGTTTCTATGGAATAATCCTTAGGAAGAGATATATAAGTAAGTAAAAACACAATCATGGGATACTACGTAGCAAAAGTAAATTTTGAATCAACAGAAACAAAAAGAAATGGCGATCCAGTAATTCACAAGTCTGAATTTTTGGTAGCCGCAGAATCTGTTCTTGAAGTGGAAACGAAGGTAGCTGAGTTTCTGAAAGACACGACTGGATTTTTTGAAACCATACAAATTTCAAAATCCAAAATAGAAGCATGCATTGACTAATGGCAGAAACAGGAAGCTATATCCCACCACAATCACCTATCGCTATACAACCTGGCGATACTGGATTTGAAACGGTGGGTAAAGCTTATAACAGATGGCTTTGGACTTTTCCTGATTGGAAAAATAAGAAAAGCAAGATTATAAACCCAAACACAAATTGGGGTCTAAATTCGAAAGCCATGACACCTGGTGAGATTAAGAAAAAAATGAAAAATCTTTACTTATCAGAAGAAACTGAAAATATCGAGGGTGGTCTTTCTAGCGGGAAGACCATCAAAGATATAGCTATAATGCACACTTATGATGACAGTACCGACTCTGTTGATCCGAGTGATATAGAAAAAATGGTCTCGCATCTAGAAGATCAGCTTTCAATGGGGGTAGAAGTTGAAATGGAGCACACAAACGATGCTTCTCTTGCTAAGGAAATTGCTATGGATCATTTAACAGAGGATCCTAACTACTACACCAAGCTCAAAAAAATTGAGGAGGGAATGAAACACGTTGCAAGTTTTGATACTTTTTTAAATGAGTCTGCAATTTTAGAGGGAAATACCACTGACAAGATTGATGGTCCAATCAAACTATTTGGATCTCAAATTTTTGTTGTAAAAACTGTAATGAATTACAAAGAAGGTGGTAAAGATAAGTGGAAAACTATCAATGGAGCTATTAGGGTTTCGACACCAGGTAAAGCACCGTTCGATTATAAGATTAAGCTTGACTCTGTTGTATATGATGGTCCTGTTGTACCTTCATCGCTAGATTATGACGAGAAAGAAAAAACATATTATATCAAAACTAATGCAGGACAAAAGGAAGAACTAAAGCCTGCCGATATAAATAAGGTTATTGCAGCTTACAAGAAGGGTGAGAATAAAATTGAGGTTCCAGGAAGATTAGGATCAACTTTGACTTTCAACCGTACCTGGGATTTTAAGGATTTAAAATAATTAGCAAAAAATGCCATCAGTTAGCAAAGCACAACAAGCAATCATGGGTCAGGCCTGGGCTTTAAGACAGGGTGATCTGAAAATGAAGGACATTAATCCAATGTGGAAAGATGAAATCAAAAAGATTGCATTTGGTTACAAGGATAAGGGTGGAAAATTCATTGCTCCTATGACCGACAAGGAGCTCAAGAAATATGCTTCAACTAAGTCTAAAAATTTGCCAGAAAGAGTTGAAGATGGTAAGCCGATTAATGAAGACTGGGGTAGCTCTGACCAAAGCATCATGAATTCCGGTATTCATAAGGCAATCGGTTCACCTACGGAAATGCCTTCCCCATTTAACCCAGATTTAAGAAGTGCTGCTGAAGAAGCTGTCGATTTCTATTGGGATGAATGGGAAGAATATAGAACTGACAGAGATGCTCTTATCGACAACGCGGTTAGAAAGTATCTTAGTTCATATTTTAGAGAGCAATTCGAACTTTTAAAAAGGATGTTTGAAGCTGATGCAACGTTAGGAGTTATTGATTCGAGCGAAATGCCCTCTTTTACACCGAACATGAACTTTGGAAAGGGAATTAATCCGATAGTACCTTTCCTAAACCCAGATTCAAAAAAGAAAAAAGCTGGAAAGGGTAACCTTGAAAATCTTAAAGATTATAGAGACTGGATTAAAGTAAACAAAAAGTAATGCGATCTATACTTGAGTTTGAAGATTATGACCCACGTTCCGAATATGTCGAGGGCGAAAGAAGGGAGCTTGATCTTGATTGGATTCGAGGTACCAAGGAATATCAGGAAATAATTGATCTTGGGTTCGCAGACGTTACTTCTGATCAACAAGAGCTCAATAACACCTTGAAGTTCGAAAGGAAAAAGCAACCCGATCTTGATGGATATGACAAAGTGTTTTATACTATACACCCGACAGGAACAGTTCGAAGATACAATCCAATAGAGTCTCAAGAAATACCCAAGGGTCAGGGAAACACAATTAGAACATTTCCTTCCCCCTTTAGAAGTTCAAGGGAATACAAAAAGGCATTAAGATACCTTTACAATTATCTTAGAAGAAAAGAACTCAAAAAAGATTATAGATAAATACATTATGGGATGCGGATGCGGTGTTAGCACAAACACAAACCTTAGAACCTCGAGTAAGGGAGAACCTTACATCGATCTTACCGGAAAGATGGTTTTGGATAAATCCGGTACTCAATTATTGATTTTAGAGCCTATTTTCGATGCTTATAAAGATATAATTGGATATACAGTTAAAAATCTTGAGCAAAAGGTTTTAAGAATCTTTGCCAAAGACATTGAAAAAGTATTAGAATAAAAATGGACAAAATGTATTACCCAACTGGACAATTGACCAATGGCAGGACCTTGGTTTGTATGTGCTGTGAAAGCGATGTTCCGATGATGGAGTCTGAGGAGACTGCTAACGACATGGAAAAGAAAATTAAGCAGTGGCTCGATGATAACCAATATGTTGTTGAAATGTGGCAGATGCAAGAAAAAATGAAAAGTTGTGGAGTCCTTGAATATGAATTACAAGAAATGGACGGCGGGGGAGATGCTGGCGGAGGATTCGCTTCACTAGATGCAACTCCAGGTATGGGTAATGTTATTCCACCTCAAGCAGGAGGAACTAATGCGGATTTTTACGGGGGTAAAGTTGGATCCGGTGATAAATTCACAACACTAACCGTTGGTACTCCTGCTGCTAAAAAGTCGAAAAAGAAGGAAAGAAAAGTAAAGGATTACAAGTCATTTCTTGCTATGATTAACAGCATGTCCAAATAAGACATTTCGTCGATAGATAATAATAACAAGGTGACTTTTAGTCACCTTTTTTGTTGGAAAAACTTAGTGGAATAAAATTTGTAGTTTTCTTACTAAAAAAACAAAAAAAATGAGTACACTTACATTTTATCACCCGCTTGAGATGATGAACAAAATCCTCAACAACACTACACCTTTAATACAGAGTAGAAACTATTTTGTGGATGAGCAGGACGAGAACTTCATTTTGGAAGTACCTGTTCCTGGATTCAAACAGGAAAACGTCGCAGTTGAGATAGAAAATGATTTTCTTGTTATCACAGGCGAAGATACTGAATCTTTTTGGACTGATGATTTTACAAAAAAGTTCAAGCTTCCAAACACTGTCGACCAGGATTCAATTAAGGCTAAGATTTCTGACGGTATTCTGAAAATTGTTCTTGGGAAGAAAAAAGAATCGATGCCAAAGAAGATTAAAATTTCATAAAAACGAAATTTTATTTTAGATTTGCCATAAGAAAGCTCGATCACCAAATGATTGAGCTTTTTTATTATGTCAAGAGAAAAAGAAATGTTAGATACCTGGGCGAAAGAGTTCGCTTCGGAAATTTTGAAAAAAGAGGAAGATCCCTCTTACGAGTCTGTCCTGGATAGGACTCTGATTGTTAGAAAACTTTCAGTGATTATGGAAATGAGCTACGGAGAAACCTCCAGTGTACTGGACAGAAAAATCAACGAATTCAAGAGAAAACTTAAATTCCAATAGATGGAGAGGTTGATTCAGGAAGATCTTTTAGATGACCCATGGAAAATGACCGTGGCGTGTATTCTCTTGAATCAAACCACTAATCAGCAGGTTCGTAAAATACTTTATCCACTTTTTGATTTTCTTAAATCACCAGCGAACACTGCTGAACTAAGTCCATCCCAAATTTACCCCTTAGTGAAAAGCACTGGGTTTGGTAATGTAAAGTCTGAGAGAATAATTAGAATGAGCCAGAAGTGGATCTCTGGTTTCGAAAAAGTTCAAGAACTTCCCGGTGTTGGCAAATATGCTACAGAATCCTGGAAAATTTTTGTGGAAGGCCGGAAAGATTTTGTCCCCTCCGACAAAAAGCTAAAAATGTATTTAGAAAGATTTGATAATTGATATCAAATCAGGATGTGGATAACAACTGAGCTTATCTATTCTGACGTTTGAGTGTGACCATAGACCTGGAGATCCTTGAAGAGCAGAATCTGAAATATCAAAAGCTTCGAAAGAGCCCTTCTTTTCAATTTCTTTTTGTAATCCCTTTTTTAAATTTATGTCAAACTCTTTGGAAAGCCAAAGTAGTAAATTTGTAAGTGATTCTAGCTGCAAAGGACTATAGCTGTGGAAATATTTTTCCCCTCTGAAAGGTGATTGGAGAATTGTTACATCCTCTTTATTAATCTTCACATTTGTTTTTGTGTAGAAGTTTCCGTCGATTGATTTTGTAAGTTCCCCGTAATTACAAATTTCAATTCCAATGCTTTTTTGATTCAAAAAGGTGTTGTTCTTAGCTTTTATAAAAAGATGATGTGCCCACATTTCTGGGTTAAAAGCTTGATATATGGACCCATCGAATTTATTATCTGCAGAGACTGAAAGATTTTTCCCGCCAATGACAAAAGATGATCCTGACCTAATCCTGTTTGAAGAGTCAGCTCTATCTCTAGACCACGAATTGATAACCCAATCTGGACGATAATATCCGTTAGTGTTTCTTATAAAGATAGAATCTTTCGGCATGGACTCCTGGTAATATGAATCCTCCGAAAGTGGATGTTCGACCCAATTCAATTAAGTTTCAAATATTTTTACTGCTCTGAGGTTTTTGCTTTCGGGGAAAGCTCCTCGTGTATTCTCTTTTTGAGATACTTTACTATTTT
>JACCDO010570278.1_pt1 | contig 16908 bp, 14 predicted proteins | sample 7446101 | NCBI WGS metagenome assembly JACCDO01 (sample SAMN15323440, study PRJNA562643) | freshwater metagenome | isolation source: river surface water | place: USA:Blue River Watershed | collected 2017-08-16 | reverse complement strand
TTGGATACGGTCAAAATCTTGTCTTGGCCATTGGCAGTTTCACAGGATACAATCAAGATGATGGTATAGTGATGAATGCGGATGCGGTTGCGAGAGGAATGTTTCGCAATATGACCTTTCGTTCGTATGAAGCTTTTGAAGAGGAACGTGAAAAGGAAGGCACAGAAACACGTATAGCCAATCCTGCGCGTGTGCCTGGGTGGACCGATGTCAGAGCAGGTTTAGATTACACGAAGTTAGACGAGCGTGGAATTATAGAAAAGGGTTCTTATGTAGACGAGAATACTGTCATTGTAGGACGCTATATTCGCACCCGAGGTGGTATTTATAAAGATGCGAGTGTGACCCCACAAGTCTGGACCAGTAGTCGTGTGGAAGAAATAGCCGTGACCGTCAATAACTTTGGTTTACGTTTAGTTAAAATTCGTGTAGTCCAGGATCGTATTCCTGAATTGGGAGACAAATTCTCCAATCGTCACGGTCAAAAAGGAACCATTGGGATGTTAGTGCGAGGTCACGATATGCCCAGAACAGCGGAAGGTATTGTCCCTGATATGATTATGAATCCTCACGCCATTCCATCGCGTATGACCATCGCTCAACTGATAGAAACGATCTTTGGTAAAACGGCTTCTCAGTATGGAGCTATTGCCAATGGCACAGCCTTTATGAACGATGGTGACCCTGCGCAAGCGATAGGGGATGTCTTAGAAAAGAACTTTCATATGGAACGTTATGGAAATGAAATCTTATACGACGGAACTACTGGTGTTCAGATTCCAAGTGCGATTTTTATTGGTCAATGTTACACCATGCGCTTGAAACATATGACAGAAGACAAATGGAACGCACGTGGACAAGGAAGACGTGAACAACGCACCCATCAACCGACAGGTGGTCGTGGTAATGAGGGAGGTCTGCGTATCGGAGAAATGGAACGTGATGCGATCGTCGGTCACGGTATGACAATGTTTACTCGTGAAAGTATTATGAAACGTGGAGATGGTGAAACCTTCTATGTCTGTAATGGATGCGGCACAATTCCTATTTACAATGAGTCTGAACAATTCTTTGTATGTCCTCTTTGTGATGGCCCTCTGGATTACGCAGGAAAAACAGTAAATACTCTGGAACTTATTCCGCCTAACAAACGTAGCTTGAGCACGTTTAGCCGCGTTGAAATGCCTTATGTGGTAAAACTTTTAGAGCAAGAATTGTCAACCTATATGAACATTGGTATGCGATTAATTACCACCAAAAATATTGAACGTTTACCCAAACCCGATTCCACTTTCTTTGATGATCCCTTACTGGATAAATTCAAAGATATGCCTATACCTGATCTGGAAGAAGAGGACACACGTCCACCGCCTGCTGTTCGTGTAGTGCCTATGGCCGAGTCAAAAGAAGATCTCGCAGAAATGCCTGGACAATCAGGGGCGGATAAACAAGATACTGGTGAGGAGACTGCTATTTTACGCGATTCAGAAGATGAAGAGCTCTTAAGACAAATGGATATAGCTGCCAGAAATGCTGCGGAAGCCGTGGTCGCGGCGCGTGGAACACAAGCTCAGCGTTTGGCTGCTTCTACCCAAGCAGGCATTGAATCCGCAGTTCGTCAGGCTGTGCCGAATGCTTCCGTGGTGGTGGCTCCTCCTCCAGGCGTCAATCGTCTGAATACAATTCAAGAAACTTCCGAACCTTTATCCCAAAATCTGAATACCAATATACAACAACAACAACCCTTAGCTCAAGGACCTTATTCTGAAGCTCCTCCAACATCCATCCAAATTGTTCAGAATGTTCCTCTCTTACCCTTGGGCACAACACTCTTAGGAGCTCCTGGACCAGGTGGTCAACCTACTCTCGTAGTGGACACGAGTAAAGCGGCAATGACGAAACAAGGTCTTCCTGGTCTTGAACTTCCAGCCGCTGCTCGTCCTCTGAATACGCAACCTAGAGGTTCCGCGATGAATGCGAATCGCACAAGAAGACAAACAAGAGGTTCAAATGGTCCTGGTGTCTTTAATCAATTACAACAACAAGGTCCTCCGCCCTCTTCTGCGAAAGTCACCGTCAATAAACTCGGATAAGGGAACACCTAAAATTTGAGCGCTAATTTTTCACTAGATCCATCATTAGAAAATGACCAGTCAAGTGGATTTTGAATTCTTTGATCATTTATATCGTAGTCGCCGAACACTTCTTCGTATTTTATCGGAACGTGGATATAATACGAAGCCTTTTGAAAACTTTGGTCCCGATGAGATTGAAGCGATGGTCATTGCTGGACAAAATGCTCTACGAATGGATCTTTATCGCCCTGCATCGGATTCACCCATAGATCATTGTCGTGTCCTTTATAGTCTTACGAAATTAAAATCGAAATTGAGTGGCTTCCTGGACAATTTGACCAATCCTGAAAAAGGTGATGAAGCAGTGGATCCTAAAAACACAGAAGTCATTGTTATGTTAGCCGCCCCTGAAGGCGAACCTGTTGCTGATATGTTTCATACTGCTTCTTATGAACAATTTACCAGCAAAGGACTTCGAGTTTCCTTCTTTCGCATTGCGAATCTTGTCATCCATCCTTCCGACCATATTCTTGTTCCTAAGCATAAAAAGTTAAATGAAGAAGAAATTCCTATTCCGAAGGCTGAGCGTCATAAATTGCCTTTCATTCGTTATCACGAAGATATGCAAGCACGCATCTTAGGACTCATTCCTCGTGATATTGTGGAAATTACACGTCCTAGTCCGTCTTCAGGAGTATATACGATGTATCGTATTTGTTCCCCATAAGTAAGGTAGATGAGACGCGCAACTACGATCCCTTCACAAGATCAGACTTGTAGCACGAAACGATTAGCCTATAAATCAATGGCTGATTTTGAGCGAATTGGAAAACCAGACATTCAATCCAAATTAGACACCATAAGTGGATATACAGGCGCTCAAATTGAAGCTCTTATGAGTTCTACTGATGGTGCGAAGAAAACAGAATACTATGGCTTGCTTAGTAAACTCCAGGTATTAGAAAATGATTTAGATGCTTATATTAATTGTATAAATAATGATATCATACAACGAAATGATTACTCCTCTCGTTTATATACTTTACAGCAAGAAATTGAATCTACTCGCAAAGAAGTTCAAGATAAAAAGCAAATTGCCAATGACGCTCGTGAGCGCTCCGATCAGATTGAAAATCCTTACAATAAGACAACGTGGTGGGAAAGCTGGTTTCCTCTTGGTAGACCTATTCGGAAGGAAAATGTCCCGGTTCTAATTTCCATTTCCATCTTGATGTTGGTGTTTTCATTAGGTATATTTTTACGTTTTGCGGGCAAGGAACTTCGCTTTGAATCCATTACAAATTCCACCAACAGTCTTTTGAAGAATATAAATTCTCGTAAATATCAAGGATAACAATAGGATGAGTGGAATCTGTAGCACTACAGGAAGTATTACATCAGATGCACAACTTACGATCCCATTTTCTGGAAGCATACTTCCAGCCATAGGATCTGGGCGTATCACCTCAGGAGAATTAAAAGGGAGACTGGAGGCCCAAAAATTAGAAAGTATTTATCTGGGTTTAGTCCAAAATGGAGATTTAGTCAGCAATATGCAATACAAAGAACAATTACAAGCTTTAGGGGATAAAAAGAATACTAGCGATGAAGCTGCGAAGGCTATTTTGACCAATTTAGGTGCGAAAGAGACCGCCACAATGGCCAAAATCAAAATGGAATATTGTTTTTATTACGTGCGTTATAAATATGCCTTAGAAACCTTGTTTGACAAGCTCGTCACAACATCCAAGTCTTCTACTTTAACCAGCAGTGATCAACAAGATATTCAATCTAAGCTCACCCGTGCCAAAGAATACAATGAAAAACTGAATGATTTAATCCAGATCACCAACTATATTGCGCAAAAACGCGCATCCGAAATGCGCGATCAAAATTCCGATATCAATAAAGTCAATACAGAAATCGCAGGCACTTTCCAAACTCTTCAAGATCACGCAAAAATCTTAAACAAGGAATCTTCTATTACTGATTTACGTAAACGTATGGTGGAATATACAGAAGAAAAGAATCGTTCGGCATTGAATTTACTTTCCTTATATGGCTTCTTAAATCTTGTGGCTATTGGATTATTATTTTACATTGCTCGTTCATAATAGAAGATGGGCAACTTACAAAGCGTAACAGACCTCACCCGGCTCGTTCAAGACGTTCAATACACGACCGCCTTGAAGGGGATGACAGATCAAGAGAAACAAAATTACTTTAATTCACAGAAACAACAATTAGTGGGAAATCTCTTAAAAGATCGTGAAGGCACCTTTCAAAAGACATTTACTGATGCGGAGCGTAATAATGCTATCCAGCATTCGCTTTTTTTCTACCAGCAGCGCAACCGCGATGTAGATTCGTTAGGCAAAGCCATTCAGAATCAGAATGAAGCGGCTATTGGAACAACTCGTTTCAATAATGAATTAGCCACGCGTCAATACGAAATTAACCAGTGGTCTTACGAAAATAAGATGGAAACTTTATTTGTATTCCAAATCTTATTTGTTACTATTCTCGTTGCTGCTGGTCTGGCTTATTTGAATAAAATGGGTTTACTGTCTATGACCTTATTGGGTATTATGGTTGGTGTTCTCTTATTTATTGATATTGCCGTTTTATTAAACAGATATAGCTATACACAAAAGAATCGTGATAAACGCTATTGGAATAAGCGTCAATTTGAAAAGAAATCGGTGAAACAAGGCTCCGGTTCCAATGCATCCATCTGTCCACCTGGCGAGGAAAACGTATTTGACTCGCAACCAGCGGACGCACCCCCTCCTTCTTCTTAAGTAATGAGTAGTAGATATGGCCACTGGGAACGATTGGGAAACACGAAGAGACCGTGTAAAAGAACAAGCTAACACTATTTTACCGAAATTAATTACCAACTATGAAATGAAAACCCGAGCCGTTGCTGATTTGGTTTCACAAACTCAAAAATTAGAGGATGAAAAAGGAAAATTAGAGAATGAAATCCAATCCGCAGAGCAAGAAGCTTCCACTGCGGACCGTGAATTTATAGAGCGTCGTCAAGGGTTTCCTGATCCCTTCAAGCCTTCCAAAATTTACACTGTGCAAGATTTTACTTTTTATTTGTTTTTTGTTTCCTATTTGATTTTTTTGGTTGCGATTTCTATGGTCTTTGAGGAAAAAATTAAGACGTTTGTGATTGGTATTATATTATTATTCTTTATTATTGCCTTAATGTATCGCTACATTTAATCTTCAATATCAGGTTTATCTTCGTGGGTTTCATCGTGTTGTTTATCAAACTCTTCAAGATCATCTTCATCCAAGAAGACACGGATATATTTGTATATACCCTTGCCTCGGGAATCACCAAACGCTTCATCACAGCGCATTTCAAGTTCACGCATTTCAATCTTCTTGCTGCCTGCGGCGGTAGCCCAACGGTTGTAGGCTTTCAACATTTCTTTGAGTGAGACGCTTGCACTGGTTAATTCAGGATAGCGTTTCACGTCTTCACGCACACGTTCGCTGCGGAATTTGGCGAACGCATCGTGGTCGGCCTTGTATTTCTCAGATTCTTGTTTGACGATGGCTGGTTCAGGCTTGAGTCCGTGAGGGATGTATTCTGTTTCATATAAGTGGACAAGAAGACTGAGGAAAGGTTCACGCCAACTGAGAAGCTTATCATCTAAGCTGTTATCACGAGGATAGAAGTGAGGTTTCTTGGCTACAAGATCAGGATGATCCGGTTCTTCAAAACGACTTTCAAAGGGAATCACACGAATACGACGCCAAGTACCATTGTCTTGACTGTTAATGGGTGGTAGACGGTTACACATCATAAACATCTTACCCATCACTTTGAATTTCTCTTGATCTTTGAATAAGCCACGGGCTTCAATCATATCTTCACCCGACATCTGTTTCATTCGGCTGGTATTGAGCGGTTCCTTGTCATCTGGTTCTTGGGAGTAGATGAAACGACGGGATTTGATCGCCATAAGATCTGGATTGGCCGCACCGGATTCAGGACGCTTACGTGTAAAGACAGTGGATTGAAGAGAAGTTTGGTAATCACCAAAGACAAGTTTCATCAAGGTCACCAATTTGGATTTACCATTGCTGCCTACACCAATAAAGAAGTAGTAGAGCTGTTCACGATTCATACCTTCTAAACACGAGGCCAAGAGTTTGAGCACGTGTTTTCTCAAATCTTCACGAGGAAAGAGTTTGGCGAAGAAGTCTTGGATTTCATCCAGACGAGGATCTTTGGCCGCCACGTATTCACTGTAAGGAATGTAGTTGATGGCTTCCGTTTCAGGATGATTTTTACCCGCTAAGAAACTAACATAATCTTCAGGACGCCCTTGACGGAAGACAACACGCTCACGGAGAGTTTGACCGGCGCGAACCATAGGATTGGAAGGATCCGGTTGCACACGACCTAGAAGAGCCGCAAAGTCATTTGATTCTTGAGAACCTGTAGTCGCAGCTGGAGTATTGACCACGTATTTGCTGCGGAGTTCTAAGATACCATTTGCACAACCAAAGAGGAACGGATCAATATTGAGTTTTTGTTCAAAATCGGGTTCACAGAAGATTTGGCTACACATACTCATTACCGAGGTGCCAAAGCCATAGTTGTAGAGTTTGAGCTGCATTTCCATTAACATCTTTTGCTTCTTCGCGTAGAATTCCTTCATCGCAATATCGTTCGTGGATAGATTCTTGGCACCAGCTTGCGTGCAAGCATTTTGAATCTGATTGGCGACATCGGTACAGATACGTTGACGAAGTTCCATACCTTGGTTGAGAGGACGCCACATATTCAATAGTTCATCGTAGTGATACCATTCCGTATCTTTGGGGTGAACGGAAGCAATATAGGTGGGTCCAAACATCTTTTGCATCAAGAGCGCAATGTGATAATGGGTCGCATCCGTGGTGTTGTGAATATAGGTGGCTGTATCTTCATCAATGATTTTTTGGTAGGCTTGCGGATTATCGTCACGGGCCCACTTGTGAAGACTACGTTCGGTTAAACGAGGGCCATCACCATCCATTCGCATACCCGTGTCCCAGTTGCGTTTGAGCTGATTGACTTCGCGTGCGCGATGGTGATTCCATTTGTGAGGGCAGCGAAGTTCGGTAAATTCCATCCAAAGATTGAACATCTCATCACTCTTGGCCATATTGTGGAGGCACCAGCCTACACGCATCCAAGAATCGTGATTTTCCGCACGTTCTTCACTGAGACATTCTAAGACCAAACGACGAATGACATTGACATTTTGGGTCCCTGCGTTAGTATACATGGCTAGAACCGAATTCATCGCGTTTAACATCGGATCATTGGCGGCAATGACTCCTGCGGCCGCTTGGGTGTAGGGATTCGCAGGTTGTTCATAAGTTGTCCTTGGAGGATTCAAATACTCATAATATTCTTGTTCTACATCTTCTTTGATTTCATTAATATCATCCTGAACTTTGTAGCGAACACTCATTAGTTGGAGAAGTTGGCGAGGTGTATAGTCGTCCACATCAAGGTCTTGCCAGAAATTGCTGTCTGGTGTATATTCAAGGACGTGCGTAAGTTTGTAGGCGGGAACGGAAGGTTTGCTGGCGCCGTAGAACATCCACCCTTGCTTGCGTCCCATAGAGGGATCATACACATCATCGTCCTTATTCTTATAGTCCGTGTGTCCAAAGATCTCAGCAATGACGTTTTGAGCAAGTAAATATTTGCGAATGACATTCCACTTCTCATTATTGAGAGGGGCATCTGGACAGAGGATATGAATCCCATCTTTGATTTTGTCTTTGTCTGCGTAAGGTTGAGGTCTTAGTGTTACAAAGAAACGAAGAGTATCATAGACACTCATATCAAAGAAGTGTTCATAAGCTTGGGCTATCCGTTGGCAAAATTCCCGAATATTTTCTTCTGTAAATCGTCGTTCAAGGGCTCCAGCTTTATTGTAGTGAAAGTCCAAATCAATCAGAAGTGGTTTCTGCGCATTGAGAATGGGCTGTTCTACAAAGCCAAGAGGCCTTTGCTTTTTGACAAACAAATAGTCATTAAGTAAATCAAGGAAATCTGGATAATCTTCATCTGTGACGTTCCAACGTCCAGTGAGTTCACCCATCCCCGTAACGGAGGCTTCATTTCCTTTTGTACAGATACGTTCGTTTAGAAAACGACACAAAGGATGTAGTTTATATGCGTCAAGAGTTGTCATACTGTTACCTGCCATTTCCCTGTATACTTTGGGGGGTCAATTTTTAGGATCCCCTCCAAACGGCGGAAAATCTAAAGAGTGAAGCCAGAACGAAGAAAGGAACAACCTATATGATGGATTTAGCCTCAGTCATTGCTCCCCAGGCGAAGAAGCGGGTAATGAAGGATATTTTAATGGCACAAGAGCCTCTGATGCAGCAGCAAGGTATCTGGTATGTGATGGAAGACTCCAATATGTCCAAAGGGCTCGCTATGATAAGAGGTACTCCAGATACACCGTATGAAGGCTGTCTTTTACTTTTTTCAATACAGTTTCCATCGGATTATCCTTTTTCACCTCCCAAAGTCTCTTTTTTAACCTCGGATGGCCGAACACGCTTTCATCCGAATTTGTATGTGGAAGGAAAAGTCTGTTTATCTATCTTGGGAACCTTTGCTGGACCTACTTGGTCAGGCACACAAAGTCTAAGTTCTGTGTTAATCAGTATTTTGGGTCTTCTGGATAACAATCCTTTATCTCACGAACCTGCGTATGCGTCTGGCACATTACTTGACGATAGACACCGAAATTACGCCAATTTTGTGGAACACAATATGGTTCAGTTGATGATTTATCAAATCAAAGAATATGAAAGAGGAGCTCCTCATCACAGTTGGCTTCCTTTTGAAGAGATTTTGTCTCAACAACTTCCTCAGATCAAACAAGCGTTAGCCAAAAAAATCTGGAAACGTCAAGAAGCACCTGAAAGACTATGGGGGGACATTATGTATGGAATGTCTGGGCGATCCTTCTGGAAAAAAATGAGTCAAGAAGTGGCTTGGGTCAAGGAGGCCCAGGCAACTGCCTAAACTTGAATGGAAAACCCGTGTAGAAGTAGGGTAGCAAATGAACTTCTGTCCAAAGTGTGAAAATTGGCTTGTTCTAGAACAAGCTTCAGAGGAAACGACAAGTGCCGCAGGCGTAAAAGAGAAAAAATTCTACCTGAACCGAATCTGCCGCTTCTGTGGGTATATGGAAGTGGATAAAAAAGGTGGACTCGTCAATGAAACGATCGTTCAAGAACGTGCGAGTGAAGGATATAAGATTCTCTTAAATGAATTTACCCGGCAAGATCCTACACTTCCACACGCCAATACATTACCGTGTCCAAACACCACTGGCGATGCTTCTACTGGAAAAGCTATTTGCCCAACCTATACATCCGGAAAACCCCGTGATGTGATTGTGATTAAATATGATGCTCAAAATATGAAGTATCTCTATATTTGTAATCAATGTGGTGAACAATGGCGCAGCCGCTCTTAGAGGAGAATCCATTCCACTGGAAACAGATTTCCTACTCCTCCACGAAACCACTCTTTGGGCACCACAACCTTTGCTCTTTCACTATGTGCTCCTAAGAAGGCACCCCACCAAGAAAAACTAGAATTCGCACAAATCATTCCACCGTGACACGTGGTCATCATAGCTAAACTTTTTATTTCGTTTGGTTCGTCGACAAAGACTTTTTTGGGGAGTTCCTGAAAAAGTGTCTGTTGTTTACACCAGTCTAAATCATCAGAGAAAATATAGAATTCTATAGATTCCGCTTGAAAATAGCTAAGCGCTTGTTTATAATAGTCCAATGGTTGGACGGGTAACACCTCCGAAAAAGGTGGTTTCAAATAATCTCCTCGTCTGACGTGAATTCCTACACGATCTTGCCTATCTCGTAAATGAGCACGAATATTTCCAAGACCACTCAGAAAAATGGTTCGGATCACTTGTTCGTGTCGTCCAATGGGTGGATAATTCTGAAAATATCCGTGAAGAAGTATATTTCCTGAAAGATCTGACGGTATCCAATCGTCAAACCCAGGTTCTCCTGGATGCTGAACAAATCCTGACTGAAGAAGAACATCAATCGCCGATTGATCGAGAGGTTTATTGATCCGATGAATAAATTCCCGAAAGATACTTTCGGAGTAATCCCGTTTCGCAGGATTGTGGGTATTGTAAAATTCATCAGGCAATAAAATACGACGGTTGGTTTCTTTCGCATACACAATGGCGGCAGCCACTTGAAACATTTGATTTCCAAGACCTCCTTTGCGCACAGGTAAGACAAAATCCATCCGATCTAAGGCTCTTCCCATTCTACGTTTAGATGGAGAACATAGATTGTGTCTACTACATTAATCTTGATCATCGACTGGATCGTAAAGAGTCTATTGAAAAAGAGTTAGATAAGCTGGGTGTTCCTGCCGAAAAGCGTGTGCGTATTCCAGGAGTCTACAAGAAAGAATTCGGTATTCTGGGTTGCGGATGGAGTCATAAAAAAGCGTTGGAGACTTTTCTAGCCTCTAATCATAAAAATTGTCTTCTTTTTGAAGATGACTTTCAATTTACATTAGATATTAATTATGTTAAGTATCTACTACGTTCTATCTTTGAGGAAAAGGTTCCCTACGATGTAGTTATGTTGGCTGGAAATTTTTTCCAATTGGAGCAGACAAGATGGTCTTTTTTACGCAAAGTGCTGGATGGTCAGACAGCGTCTGGTTTTCTCATTACCCGTGAGTTTGCGCCGAAGCTAGTGGAGTGTCTGGCGGAATCCACTGTCTTATTGGAGGATTGGCACAAAAAAACGGGAGAAAAGAAACACGAGTATTGTAATGATATTTATTGGAAGAAGCTCCAACCCGTTTCCAATTGGTATACTCTCTACCCTAAGACAGGTCTTCAAAGAGAAAGCTATTCGGATAATGAATACAAAGTCACGAATTATGGTGTCTAACCTAAACTCCTTTTCAAATATTCTGACAAATGGAAGAGTATGTGAAGATTATGCAAGGGACTTCCGTGGAAACATTATATACCCTTCCGCATAAACAAGTGGGTGCGCATCCGACAGGATTTGTCGTCATTCATAAAGAACCTGTAAGACAGGACTTTCTTTTTACAGTCTGTCCTCTTTTTTTTTGTGCCAGTAGTGAAAGTGGTTTGCCTGGCCAGAATCCTCACGATGTGATTGTGACCTATAATGAAGACCAAGGTCCATTAGAACGTGTCTTATATACCTTATATGAGACATATAAAGATACCGCCTGCGAAAAAACACCTACTTCTATGAAACGGTATCTCTATGAGAAAAAGAATCCTCCACGAAAGATTATTATACCTTGTTTCAAACGTATTGAAAATACGGAATGTGTACTTAAGCGGTTTGCGATGATTGAATCTCCCAAAGAAGGATACAAACCTCAGATTCTTTTGGTAGAACATAGTCCTTTTCCAGAACTCCAAAGGTTAGCGGAGGAATACGAATGTGAATATCTCTGGTTATTTCTTCATCTGGCGATGCCTACAATGCCTCTAGGCCAGTTTAATAAAGCTTTGTGTTACGATAAAGCGTTTTTATACAGTTCACCCGCCGATTGGTATCTCTTTCACGATAATGATGTCTTAGTTCCCAAAGACTTTTGGAACCGGGTAGATGCCAATATAGAAAGAACGAAGACCCAATTTCTACAACCTTATACAGGTCGTTGTTTGTTCAATCTCAAACCTGCGGTCGCGGAAGCCTTTCGTGAAAATCTGTTTCTGGCAGATGAACTTCTAGAACCCTCGATGTATGGAGAACGTATACCTGGCGCACCAGGAGGTAGTTTATATCTGACGCGTGATCGCTATCTAGAAGCAGGTGGTCACGATCCGCAGATGTGCTGGGGGTATGGCCCAGAAGATGCGTTATTTTATCATAAATTAGAACTCTTGGAACCCATTGCGTTTGCCGACGATCCACCGATTCCTATGATCCATCTTTGGCATCCCACTGCGGCCAATAACAATCCTTTCCGTGTCCAGATGGATTTTTTTGTCAAAGTGGTATTCAAAGAAAAAAGTAGAGAAGAGAAACTGGCCTATATGAACTACAAGCAACAGGTGCTTAAAAATTTAATACAGAAAATCCATGTGTAACAGACATAGATGAATGCTAGTGAAAGTTTAACCCCTTATTTCTTCCGAACTCCTCCACCTCTGCCTATGTATACGCAGCGATTGGAAGAGGAATTTTCCCTTATAGACAAATTTGGATTTACAAAAGTGTTCCAACAAGTCTATGAAATTATTAAGATTGCGAGAGATCTCCATATTCCTCATATTATACGAGGATCAGCAGGATCCTCTCTTGTCTGTTTTCTGATGGGAATTACGGAAATAGATCCTATTCATTACAACTTGGAGCTAGCACGCTTTATGAATAGTGGACGAACCGATCTACCTGATATAGATATTGATGTCCCCTATAATCGTCGTGAAGAGCTCTATACAAAAATCCGAGACAAATGGCCGAATATGGTCGCACGCATCAGTAATCACGTCACGTATGGTCATAAAGTGGCGTTACGTGAGGCAGCAAAAGAAACTCTCTTAGAGACCCTACCCACAGTCCCTGCATTACGTTCACGTGAGGAGTCCAAACGTTTACGCAGCTTAAATTACAAGAAATTCTCTTTAGAAAAAGCCCTACCCCAAAAAGAACTTCAAGACAAAGCCAAGCAACAAGCTAAAACGTTAGAAGGCACACTCAAACACTACAGTAAACATTGCGGGGGTATTGTGATCTTTGAAAACGAGGGACGTGTTCCAGAAGAATTCTTACTGGATACAGAAAAAGAAGAACTACTTCAACAAATTAAACTCAACAAGGATGAAACAGAAGAAAAAGGATTCATCAAAATAGACATTTTGAGCAACCGTGCGTTAGCCCAACTTGTAGAAGCGCAAGTAGAACCCAAAGGTCTCTTGGAATATCCTGAACGCGATTCTCTTACCGAAAAAATGTTGGCCCGAGGGGATAATCTAGGGATCACGTTTGCGGAAAGTCGTGGAATGCGGAAACTCTTTCTTGGTATGCGTCCTCGGCATATGGACGATATTGCTATCTTATTGGCGTTGATTCGTCCCGCGGCAGCTACTCAGGGACGCAAACGAGAATTTCTAGAACGATGGAGATATGGAGCCGAACCTACTGATCCTTTAGCCAAACAAATTATCTTTGATGATGATGCGATTGCTATTATTAAAGCGGCTTTGAAATGTGATTCTGCGCAAGCGGATAAATGGCGCAAAGTCTTTGCGAAAGGTAACCCTGCGGGCCGCATTCAGTTTCGTCAACAATTAATTGCGAGACATATTTCAAGATCTATTCAAGATTATATTATGAACGAATTAGATTATTTAGTCTTATATTCTTTCTGTAAATCCCACGCCGTCAGCTATGCGCAATTAGTCTGGGCACTTTCCTATGAAAAAGCCCATAATACCCATCGCTTTTGGATGGCGGCTCTAAACCATTGCCATAGTGAGTATAGAAAATGGGTTCATTACCGAGAAGCCCGATGTAGTGGTCTTCTATTGACGCGTGAACCACCGCCTTATAAACTTGGAGTGAAACAAGGAACTCCAGCCCTTGTCTCTATAGATTCGAAGGGTGAACAACTTCGTCTGACACAAATGTTTCAACAAGAAAATAAATCGCAACAAGATTTTAATGATATGCGAGACTATGGCTACTGGTTATCCGATTCCTTTCTGGACAATTGTGGTGTTTGGCCTGAATCGCAGCAGACGTTAGAAAAATGGTTTGGGACAACAAGAGAACAGCAACAAATCAAAGTCAAATTCCGAGGTCTTATTGCGACCTGTCGTGTTCTTCGTCGTGATGGTCTGGTCACTTTGCTAACCATAGGAGTCGCAAATCAACACTATATTGATTTGGTATATCCGGATGTAGATCATAGTAGTCTCTTTAGTTACGCAGCGGTGGAAGGAGTAGGACAGTATGAAAAGAAAGGAAATGTAGAAACGATTCTTGTTGATCGCATTCACGGAATAAGTCTTCAAACCTTACGCCTTTGTAAGAAATCCCTTTAATTCTCCAAGAAGATCCTGAAGTATTCGTAATGGACAACACGAGGAGATCGCAAAGTGTGGTTGGCTAGACACGAGATAGCTCCAATGTTCGGTGCTCCATTTTCGGGCCATAGGACCATAGGATTTAGTTCCCACCGATAACCATTTATCAATCTTTTCGTGAATGCGTTGAGAGATACGTTCACGAAATATAGGAAGACCCAGCAACGAAATTAATAGATGAAAAATATCACGCCCTTCCTTGGGACAGGGATCCAGCGGTGGTAAGACACCGTCTCCCAAATTCACCCAGGGTTTTCCGCGTAACTGCTCGGATCCCAAGCACGCAAAGCCAAAATCAAGAACAACAACACTAAAGGGACACTGAAGACTCCAGGTATGTTCCAAGAGTTGAATCTGAAGAGTTGAAGCTTCTGGTTTGATCAAGAGATTGCTCATTTTTAAATCACGATGGTCCAAATTTAGTTGGGTTTCTAAGATTCCTAACAAAAGACAAATATGAGCTAATAAAAAGAAAGTGTCTGTATCGGGACTAGTTGTATGTGTAAACCAGTCAGCGATAGTAATGCCCTGAATTTTTTCCATAGAAAACCAAACTTCGTTTCCCTTGCGAAAGACATCATAGACTTTCGGAATAGCCTTAGAGAGATGACATTGTTCTAAGGTCTTAAAGGCTAAATGTTGTAAAATAGCCTCCTGCATTAAATTCATCTCGGCCATTCTGGGTTGTTTCACTAAGACTGATTCATCTCCACGTTTCGCCAAATAAATATTTCCATAGGAACCGTGATCTAATTGCGCTTGTATAGAGAGTGTAGATCGTTTTTCTTTTTTCGCATTTATAATCTCTTTCTGTTTTTCGTGATAAGTAGACAAACACGAAGTTTGAATAGAGGGAATCTGAGGAATCGTGTAAGTCCCTTCAATACCAATGTCGTCTAACGAAAACGGATGGGTTGATGTCATCCGACCTATTAATAGTTCAGATAGCTATCTATGTCATAAGGGTTTTGAAAGATTTTGGAAAGTTCCACTGCGGTGAGCTCACGAGGATGTTCAGGTTGAGAAGGCATAGATCCATAACGTTCCTGAAATTCCCGCGGTGCTTGATTCTGTCGGATACCTGTTTCTTTATCCCACCACTGAATGACTACTTGCCGAAGATCAGGTTTATCTTCACGTTCATATAAGGGTAATGGAACATAACGTCCTCTATAGGCCCAGAAACGAGAATCAATGGTATCTGGATTCATACGACAACGTTGAAGCCACCGTGTGGGAATTTCTGATTCCTCTATCGCATTCCATCCTTCACGTTCAAAATAGGCGTTCCATTTGTATTTTCGTCGGCGTTGGTCTATATGAATGAGTTCGTGAGGAAGAGTCTCTTTCAGTCTTTCTTCAGGATAATAAATAGGTATACAAATAAGATTTGGAGGACGCGTATGGGGAAGACCTGCTTCCGCAGTAGGATGCATTGTAAGGATTTCTGTCTCCAACAAATAAGGTTGTGTGCTGTTGGACATCACCGAATAAAAAAGATTTTCTCTAGCTTTTTTGTTTAAGGGATCCGCTTGAATCTTTCCAAAATAATGATCATACTCTTCTGCTGTTCTCAGCTTGTCCATCTACTTTCTCTTCTTGTCCTTTTTTTCTTTAGTATCTTTTAATTCAGATTTTGCTTTGGCTTTGGCTTCCGAATATTGTTCTGCGATAGCTTTATTTAAGAAGTAGGTGTTCAATGTCGTTTGTACCTGAGGTTTGGCTTGTTCAGCAATACGTGTAGACCGACGAATGGGTTCCACAGGTGTGACAAGAACATTTCCACCAAAGTTTTGTTCTCTTATAGGGACAGCAGGAGGTCTTGTAAAGCCAAAGCGATTGACAAAGGCTTGCGCAGCACCACGATTACATTGTTGGTAAGCTTGATCAAAGAGAAGACGGATGGCAAGACTTTCACGTTCTCCATCGGATCGTTGGGTATTGGTGCGTTCATACCCAGGAATTTGTTCCACCATCAATCCAAAGAGCTGACCAATGGGTTTTTCCAATTGATGTTCAATGTAGTATTTGTAATCAGGTTGAAGATTCTTCTCACGAATATATTCAGGTGTTTCAATGCGTTCTCCTTGAAGTTTAGGAGCCAGTTGTCCTGGAGGAGGAGCAATATACACAAATCCTAGACGTTCACCTGAGGCTGGCGCATTGCCTGGATCCCGTTTGGTCATTCGGTCTGCTAGAATTTTGTGCGCAGGATATGAGAAGCGTGTGAGGTCATCACGTTTCTGGACGATGCGACCGTATAGTGCTTGAAGATTGGCTTCAAGCACTTTCTTGGCCATTTCATCTTTCTCTGTGGGTTTTTTCTTCGCACTGAGCTTATCAATTTCTTCTGATTTTTTCTTAATCTGTGCTTCAAGCTCTTGAATATCGCCTTTCACGTAATCAGGTTTGTATTTTGCACTCAAACTCTTCGTAATTGTGAGCTGGGAGAGACTCATTCTACCTTGTACCATATCCATTGTTTTGTCCATTACGAAACGGGCGGCTTTGGGAACATCTCTTTCATTTAAGAGAATCTTGATGGCTCCACCGTAAATGGTTTTCAGCACAGGAGCATTATCACGACGTTTCAATACGATCACCTTGAAGTTCAGGAACGGGCTTTCCTTTTTCAGTCGCAATATAGACATAAC
>JACCDO010339631.1_pt1 | contig 16911 bp, 14 predicted proteins | sample 7446101 | NCBI WGS metagenome assembly JACCDO01 (sample SAMN15323440, study PRJNA562643) | freshwater metagenome | isolation source: river surface water | place: USA:Blue River Watershed | collected 2017-08-16 | reverse complement strand
GGCACGCCAGTCGTCGTGCCGCCGTTTGCGCCTGCGTTCGTCATGGGCCCGGTGACTGGCCTCGACTACGACAGCATCACGGGCTCGCTGTTCGCCGTGGACGGCGCGGGCGTCGTCTACAACTTCGCAGTCGGCGGAGCGCCGCTCGCGCCGCCCATCATCGGCGGACCGCTGCCTGCCGTCGCAGGCGACGTCGCGATCGACAAGTCGGGCTACGTCAATCCAGCCGGCGTGCGTCCGATCTACGTCGTGTCGGGCCCCGTGCTGCTCGACGTGACGTTTGCGGCCGCAGTGCCGCAACTCAGCGGCGGCTTCCTCCCGACCGGCTGCGCATTCGTCGCGCGTCCCGCGAGCAGCATGCCCGGCGCGATGGGCTGTGCATGCGGCCCGCTGCTGCCCAACTTCCGCGCCAACGCGCCGATGACGAGCGGCAATGGCGCGTTCGGGTTGGCGATCGACACGCTGCCGCCGTTCTCGCCTGTGCTGATGGCGTTCGATGGCGTGTTCAATCCCGCGTTCCCGCTCATCAACGTGAGCGGTTGCGGCCTCGGGCTCTTCCTCGGCTCGCCGACGATCAACACCAACTTCATGCTGACCAACGCTGGCGGCGCCGCGCTGTGGAACCTGCCGCTCACGTTGTTGCCGCCGGGCGTCGGCCCAATCTGGGCGCAGGCCTTCTATCCGTGCGCCGCAGATCCCGCGGGCTTCGCGATCACGCCGACGCTGCAGGTCTCGGTCTGCGGACACTGAGCGAGCGAACGTGAGCGCGCAGCATGGCCGCGCTCACCACATCACTTGGCCGCCGTCGTGCGTGATCGCTTGGCCGGTCATGCCCGACGCGGCGTCGCTGCAGAGCCACGCGATCAGTTCGCCGATCTCGCGCGGATCCAGAATGCGACCCAACGGCACCATGGAAAGCGCCGCCTTGCGCGCCGCCTCGAAGGACGTGCCCATGCCCTCGGCGATCAACTCCATGCCTTGCTTGGCCATGTCGGTATCGACCCAACCAGGGCAGATCGTGTTGACCGTGATGCGCCGCGGCGCGAGTTCGAGTGCCAGCGCCTTCATCATGCCGACCACCGCGTGCTTGCTCGCGCAGTAGGCCGTGTAGCCAGGAACGCCGAAGCGACCGAGCACCGAACTGATCGAGACGATGCGACCGCCGTCGGCGAGCAGCTTCGCGCCGTGGCGCGAGCAATAGAACACGCCATCGACGTTGGTGCGCATCAGCAACTCGTAGCGATCCGGGCCCGGCAGCGCGCATCCGTTGGGGCCGCCGACGCCCGCGTTGTTGACGAGGATCTCAAGGCCACCGAGATCGCGCTTGCACGAGTCCATCGCAGCCTCGATCGATGCGCGATCCGTCACGTCGCCGACGCAGTAGACGGCCGTGCCGCCCGCCTTCTTCAACGCCGCGACTTCGCTCGCGAGCGCCTTCTCATCGCGGCCGATCAGCGCAACCGCTGCGCCGTGCGCGGACAGCGCCGCCGCGATTCCCTTGCCGATGCCTTTGCCGCCGCCAGTGACGATGGCACGCTTGCCCGAGAGCGAGGTCTTCATGAATGGCCTCCGAGGCGTGGATGAGACGAGATGGAGCGTGTGCTTTGCATGGCTATCCTCCGCGCATGCTAGTGCCGAACGCGCGCGCAAGGGCTGCCGTTTCTGTGCGCAACTGCCGCAGTTTGCGGCGGAGTTGCGCCGGCATCGCCGCATGCCTGCTGCTCCTTTCGTGCGAGGCTACGACGTTTGACTGGCAAGGCCGGTCGCCCTCCGCGCTCCACGACTACCACGCTACGTATGAGCGCGACGCAGGAACGCGCCTCGATGGATCCGCGTCGTGGGAGGACTTCGTGGCGCTCGCCGCGAGTAGGCGCGCGCTCTACCTGGGCGACCACCACCGCGACGAGCGGCTCCATGCGTTACATCGCGAATTGCTGCAACGGCTCGCGAAGCGCGGCGTGCGCATGCGACTCATGCTGGAGGCCATCGGCATCGAAGACCAACCGCACGTCGATGCGTTCTTGGCGGGTCGCATCGGCATGGAGCAACTGGTCGCGACATGCCGCGCGCGCTGGCAGGACAGCTGGCTCGCAGGCGGCGACGTCGACGCAGCGCACTACCGCGAACTGATGCGTCTCGCGAAGTCGCTCGGCATCCCCGCGTCTGGCCTCGAGCCCACGCCGCGCCTTCCGCTCGCGCAGCGCGATCCGCGCATCGCGGCGCAAGTGCGCGCCGAAACGCTCGCGGACGATCGCGCGCTCGTCGTGGTCGTCGTCGGACAATCGCATGTGCTCGGAGCTGGCCGCCTCGCGGATCGCATTGGGCTGCCGTGCACGATCGTTGGCGCATCGCCGACGCCATCGATGCGCATCGACGATTCTCGGCTGCGGCAAGACCTCGTGCGGACCGAGCGCTCGGTGTGGCTGTTCTCTGAGTTGCTGCGCTGATCGCGCGATCAGCGATGCGCCATGCGGAGCAACTGCGCGTCGGCATCGAGCGCCGCGACGCGATACGCCTCGGCCATCGTCGGGAAGTTGAAGATGCCGTCGACGAACGTCTCCACCGAAGCACCCGTCGCCATCGCCATCTGCGCGAGGTGCACGAGCTCGGTGGCGCCTTCGCCAAGGACTTGGCAACCGCGAATGCGACGTGTCGCGCAGTCGACGACGAGATGCAGCACGCCTTCGGTGCACGCAGCGATCTGGCCGCGCGCCAACTCGTCGAATCGCGCCGTCCCGACCACGCACTCGATGCCTTGCGCGCGCGCGGTGTCGGCATCGATGCCGATCGTCGCGATCTCCGGGATCGTGTAGATGCCAGCCGGGATCAAGTCGAACGCGTTGCCGCGCGGCAGCGACAACGCGGCGCGCATGGCGCGGCGTCCTTGCTCCATCGACGCCGACGCGAGCGACGGCGGGCCGATCACGTCGCCCACCGCGAAGATGTGCGGCACGGACGTGCGACAGTCCGCGTCGACCGGGACATGGCCGCGAGCGTTCGTCGCAAGGCCTGCGTTCTCAAGACCCAATCCCTCGACGTTCGCGACGCGACCGAGCGCGCACAGCAGCACGTCGGACTTCGCTTCCCAACCGTTGTCCAACTGCGTGACGACAGCGTCGACGCCGTTCCATTGCACGCTGCGAACCGTGGCGTTGCCGACGAACACGCAGCCTTCGTTGCGCTCAAACGCGGCGACGAAGCGATCGACGATCGACGCGGGCAAGAAGTTGAGCGGCCGCTTGCCCTTGTCGACGATCGTCACGCGCACGCCGAGCGCCGCGAAGATCGTCGCGTATTCGCACGCGATCACGCCCGATCCGAGCACCGTCATCGAACGCGGCACATGCGACAGGCTGAGGATCGAGTCGCTGTCGAGCACGCGCTCGTGATCGATCGGGATGCCTTCGGGCGCGCGCGGTCGCGAACCCGTCGCGATCACGATCACCGAGCCTCGCAGCAGCGAGCGATCGCCGTAGACGGACTCGACTTCGACGACGTGCGGCGTGACGAAGCGCGCGCGGCCGTGTCGCTGCACGATGCCGTTGCGCTCCATCTGCTTCTGCAAGAACGCGACGTGCGCATCCACCACCGCGTCCTTGCGATCCATCAAGCTCTGCAGCTGAAGGTCCGGCGGGATCTCGACCGGCACGTGGCGACCGGCGCGCACGCGGAAGCCCGCGAGGTGCACCGCGGTCTCGCGCAGCGTCTTGCTCGGAATGGTGCCGTGATGCACGCACGCGCCGCCGACTGCGTCGCGCTCGACGAGGCACACGCTGCGCCCGGCCTTCGCGGCCTGCACAGCGGCCTTCTGGCCTGCGGGCCCGCTGCCCAACACCACGACGTCGAACGGCTCTGCCGCGTGGCTCACGCGAACGCCTCGGCGCTCGCTTGCGCCTTGCTCGCAAGCGCGAACAACGTCTGCAACTGGTCGGGATACAGGTTGAGCAACGCGATCGACGGGTGGCGACGGATCGCATCGGCCTGCGGCATCGCGCCGCCGTCGGCAGCATCGACGAAGTGCGCGAGCAAGTCCGCGAGGCACGCGATCGCCGCGAACTGCGAATGCGACGTCGCGCGCTCTGGCTCGTGATGATGCGCAATCGCGGCCGCGACGGGATCAGGCAGCTTCCACGCGACGGCGAGTTGCTCGCCGACTTCTTGGTGGCGCGCATGCAACGCGGCCGCGAGATCGCTGAGTTCGACGCCGCGCGAACCCGCCACGCGCGCGACGCTCGTCAACAGCACGGCCTTCCCTGCGTCGTGCAGCAACCCGCACAAGAACGCGGTCTCCACGTTGCGCCGCAACAAGCGCGCAGCTTCGCGCGCGAAGCACGCCGACAGCGCCGCGTGCCGCCAGAGCCGCGCGAGCGCATCGCGACAGGATGGCTCCGAGAACACCGTGCCGCGAACGCACAGAGCGAGCGCGGTCTCGGCGATGCGCGGCAAGCCGAGTCGCGCGACCGCTTGTTGCAAAGACGCGCACGGCACAGGCAGTGCAAACGCGGCGGAGTTCGCGACCTTGAGCACGTTGGCCGCGAGCGTCGGATCGCGATGGATCACGTGCGACAGTCGCGCCGCGTCCGCGGTCTCGCTCTGGCACAGCGCGAGCGTCTCCGCCATCGCCGCAGGCAGCATCGGAAGTTCGAGCGACCCCGAGTGGAGCAACTGGTCGACGAACGCGTCGAAGTCCGAGATCGTGGCTGCAGGCATGGCGACGGGCGTTCATCGGCGCGCGCGGCGATCGACTGTGAGCCGACCTGCCGGTCCGCAGTGCGCAGGAAACATGCCCGGCCCTGCGCGCGCCGCTCAGTCGCCGTCGCGACCTGCGCGCCGCCGCTTGGTCTCGCTGTGCTTTCGCTTCTCGTCGAGCCGCCGCATCTTGCTGCCATACGACGGCTTTGGCTTCTTGCGCCGCTTGGGTCGCACCAGCGCCATCGCGAGCAACGCGCCCATGCGCGCGATCGCAGCCTCGATGTTGTCGAGTTGGCTTCGATGCTCGCTGCTCACGACCATCACGCGGCCTTCGCCGTCGAGCCGCGACTCCAGCACTTCGCGAATGCGCGCGCAGTCTTCGGGTCCGAGGATCGCCTCGGCCTTCGCGACGTCGAAGCGCAGGTCGACCTTCGTCTCCGTCTTGTTCGCGTGCTGGCCGCCAGGACCGCCGCTGCGCGAGAACGTGAGCGAGAACAGATCCTTCGGCAGCACGCGGCCGTCGCGCAATCGCAGGTCAGAGAGTGCCATCGTCCACCCATCGACAGAGCGGCTCTTCGCGCCGCGCCCATGCCGATGCCAGCATCGCCGCGCCATCGGCAGCGGCTCGCTCGTCGACGAGATCGAATGAACGCGCGCCGTAGCCGATCACGCGTTGGCGCAGCAGTTCGCGAATCGGCTCGCTGGCCTGCAGCACGCCACCGCCTGCGAGCACGCGCAATCCGCTCCATTCGAGTCCCGCGCTGCGCACCGCGGCGTTGCCGACCAAGAACAGCGCGGCCATGCCATCGTCGAGGCACTGCGCTGCGACCTCATCGCCGCGCTCAGCGCAGGCGAGCACGATGGGCAACGCCTTCGCGATGTCGCCTTGCGTCTTCTGCTGCAGCACCGCGCCAAGCCGCTGCGGCGATGGCGCTGCGAACGTTTCGCACAGCGCATGCTCGAGCACCGTCGGCGGCGAGAGCCCATCGACCGCGAGCACGACCGCCGCGGCCGCGCGGCGCACGAGGTCGTAGCCACTGCCTTGGTCGCCGAGCAGGTGCCCGCGACCGCCGGTGCGATGCAGCGCGCCGTTCTCGTCGCGCGCGACGGCGAACGATCCCGTGCCCGCCCACACGAGCAGCCCTGGCCCATCCGCGAGCGCCTTCGCCGCAGCCGCGAGCGTGTCGCCGACGATCGCAACCGGATACGGCACGCCTGCGTCGCGCACGGCCTGCGCCATCTGCGAACGGATCGTCGCGTCGCCTGCGCCCGCAATCGCGGCGACCGCGGCTTCGACGTCATCCTTCGGCGCGGCCTCGCGCAAGCGGGCAACGAGCGACGCCGCGGCAGTCGCGGTGCCGTGCGCCGCGGGCTGCACTCCAGACGAGCGTCCAATGGCGCGACCCGCTGGATGCCAAGCCCACTCTGTCTTCGTGCCGCCGCAGTCGAGTCCGAGGAACGCCATTCTGCGTTGGATCCTCAGGCGAAGCGGCACATTCGTAAAGGGCGCAGCGCGGTCACTTACTACTGATGAACGGAGTGGCCTACTGAAGGGACTCACGAAGCCAAACTCTCGATCGACAGAAGCCCCGTCTTGCTCATCGGATGCGGGCTGCGCCGACGCCAGTGCTGCCGCCAAGCTAGGGTCTCCTCGAAGGTCAGGTTGCGCGGGCACAACCCCATCACGACACCAGGCGTCACGTTAGGCGCGTCATGGTTGGTCCTCGGCCGGATCCAGTTGCGGTAGGCCATGAACATCTCCAACTGGAGACGCAGCGCCCATCTCACCTTGGTCACGAGCCAGCTGCGCCGCCGCAACCTGCCGTTGTTGTCGCGCATCATCGATTCCGTCAAGTTGATGCTGAACAACGGGTTCTGCGTGGTCCGGGGCGCCTTGGAGTTGACTGTGAAGTGGACGACTTGCGCTGCAAAGCGACGTCGCACCTCGGTCGCGTAGCACGCCTTCTGGTCGGTCACGAGCGTCGCGGACTTGCCTGCAAGCAGCCTCTGCAGGCGCCCAAACACCTTGTGCACCGACTGGCGGCCACGGTCTTCACGCCTGCCGCGTTGTGACTCGTGCTTGTCGATGCGCTGTTGCCGCTTCGAGCCCTTCTTCGCAGTGCGTCGAATCGGCGCCACATCCACCGCGATCACAAACTTGCTCTCGTCATCGATCGCGACTGGCACCGTCACCGGTTGGATCGAGCGGTGCTCAAAGGTCTCCAACTCGTCGAGCGAGAGGACTCGGTTCTCGGGGATCGAAGATGTGAGGTTTCGATTCAGCAGACGTAGATGCCGCGCGAGTTTCCGAGCCTTGTGCTGCACGCCATGGATGTTAAGCCCAACCATGCGGCCCGCTTGGCGCATGCTCATACCGCTCACGAGATGGCGCATCAGCGACGTGTTGACCTCGGGCCGCAGATCGCGGTAGTCGATGCGGAAGGTCTGGAACGAGAAGCCCTTGCGGCAGACCTTGCAGCGGAAGCGCGGAATGCGGAACGACCTGCACTGGGGCTGGTAATGACCCGCGCGAGTCCAGAATCGGATGCCCGGCGACCGGTGGGCAGGGCAGGTGCGCTTAGGACAGAACGGTGGAGTGAACTCCGACAACTGCATGGGCGTCTCCTCGCAAGGCGGACTTCGCCGTGCAGGAGGTAAGTGCAGACAAATGCCGCACGGTTACACCCAAAGTCACATTCCGCGGTGCAGTAGTCGGTCACTTCGCCGCGAGTTGGCGTTGCACGGCGGCAAACACGGCAGCAGGCTCGATGCGCGCTTGGCAGTGCGGCTTGATGTCGCAGCTCGGCAGATAGCAGCAAAGGCAATCCATGCCCGGCGGCACGACCTTCTCGCCGCGGCCATACAGCTCGATCTCGGCGGCGGACGTCGGGCCGAACAACACGATCGCCTTCGTCTTGCGCGCTGCGGCGACGTGGACCGCGAGCGAGTCGCTCGTCACCACGACGCGGCACAGTTGGAGCTTGGCTGCGAACTCGCCGTAGCCGTTGTCGTTGCCCGCGTCGAACACGGGGCGACCCGGATTGGCGGCGAGCAGTTCCTTGTGGCGCTCGCGCTCCTCAGGACCGCCGAGCAGCACGACGCCCAAGCCTGCGTCGACGCAGAGTCGCACGAAGCGCTGCTGGTTGTCCTTGGTCCACTGCTTGTAGGCCCAGCGGCCGCCCGCGCCGGTGTTGAGCCCGACGATCGCACCGTCGAACGCGCACTGCGCCAAGAAGCGCTGCGCGGCGGCGAGGTCGCGCGCACTCGGCTCGAGGATCGGCTCGGTCACGAGCGCGCGGTCGAGCCCGAGCACGTCGGCGACGAGCGCTTGGTAGGTCTCGCGGTTGGCCTTCTTGCGCGCATCCGACAGGCCCATGTGGAGCCAGTGCTTTGCGCCTTCGGACAACGCGCGCACTTGCCCCGTTTCATCGCGCGCAAATCCGCGACGTTCTGCAGCGCGCGCCATCGTGGCGATCGAGCAAGCCTCGGGATCCGCATCGGGGCACAGCACGACATCGAACGTCTCGGTCAGCAAGCGAGCGGTCGTCGCGACGTCGTCGGTCGTCAGCACTTCGTCGACGAGCGGATTGCCTTGGAACAAACCGGCAGCGCCCTTCTTGGTGACCCACGTCACGCGCGCAGCGGGCCACGTCGCGTGGATCGCGGGCAAGAACGCGGTCGTGCGCAGCACGTCGCCAGTCGCGGCGAGCTTCACTACGAGCACCCGATGACGAATGGGCGCGTATTCGTCGCACGACTCACAGACCTTGCCGCGCTTCTTGTGCGGCGCGCACGGGCGATCCCATCGCACATGGCGGCAGTCGCCGCGGAGCACAAAGTCAGTCACGAGCGCTCCACTGCGCCGTTGGCAACGCACGGCAAGCGCTCATGAGGTCAGGGGATCGCAGACGCATGCGGCACCTATCGAGAAAGGGCCGACGCATTCTGGACCGCCGCAATCGCGGCGCAAAGCACGCGCTTCGCGATGCGCCAAGACTGGCATCGGAACTCCCGATGCCAGCGGCGACTCCGCCTGCGAATCAGGCGTTCTGCAGGTTCTTGTTCGCGAAGTCCCAGTTCACCAGCTTCTCGAGGAAGGTCTTGATGTAGTCGGGACGGCGGTTGCGGAAATCGATGTAGTACGCGTGCTCCCAGACGTCCATCGTGAGGAGCGGCGTGGCGCCCGTCGTCAGCGGCGTCTCGGCGTTCGGCGTCTTGGTGATCTCGAGCTTGCCGTTCTTGATCGACAGCCAGGCCCAGCCGCTGCCGAACTGCGTCGTGCCAGCCGCCGTGAACGCTTCGACGAACTTCTCGTAGCTGCCGAAGTCCGCGTCGATCTTCTGCGCGATCGCGCCGGTCGGCTTGCCGCCGCCGTTTGGCTTCATCGAGTGCCAGTAGAACGTGTGGTTCCACACCTGGGCCGCGTTGTTGAACACGCCCGCCTTGTCCGCCTTGCCCGCCGTGAGCTTGACGATCTCTTCGAGCGTCTTGTTCTCAAGGTCGGTGCCCTTGATCAGGTTGTTGAGGTTGGTGACGTAGGCGTTGTGGTGCTTGCCGTGGTGGAACGACAGCGTCTCCGGGGTGATGTGCGGAGCCAGCGCGTCGCTCGCGTAGGGCAACGGGGGAAGTTCGTGAGCCATGTTGGGTTACTCGTGTGCGGGCGCCGTTGGCGAGCCAAGGCGTCAGGGGTTCGGATTGGGAGGCGGGGAGGATAGGTCTGGAGCAGGGGTGCGCCAGCGTTTCCAGCCGCCCAGGGCGGAGTTGCTTCGTTCGCATGGACACGCGGCGGCGATGCAGCGGGACGATCGCAGCGGGCAGGCGCGTTGCAGCCTGCGCCCCCGCGGCTCTACTGCGCCCCATGACCGCCGACGAAACGGATGGCCTTCGCAAGCTGCTGCACGTCGTGGCGCGGCTGCGCGCGCCCGATGGCTGCCCGTGGGACCAGAAGCAGACCCCGGAGTCGATGGCGCCGTGCCTGCTCGAGGAGACCTACGAGGCGATCGACGCGCTGCGCAAGAAGGATGACGCGGCATCCGTCGAAGAACTCGGCGACGTGCTCGTCAACGTCGCGATGGTCGCGCAGATGTTCCGCGAGCGCTCCGTGAGCAGCCTCGACGCGATTGCAGCGCAGGCCGCAGAGAAGCTCATCCGCCGCCATCCGCACGTGTTTGGCTCTGAGGCCACGGACGCAGAGCACGCGGCACACGCAGGTTGGGAAGCGAGAAAGCGCGCCGAGCGCGAGGCAAGCGGCGACGCACGCGGCGCGCTCGACGGAGTCCCGGTGGACCTGCCCGCGCTGCTGCGCGCCTACCGGATTGGACAGAAGGCCGCGCGCGTCGGCTTCGACTGGCCCGACGCAAAGGGGCCGCGCGAGAAGATCGACGAGGAACTGCGCGAACTCGAGACAGCCGCCGCGCGCGGCGACCGCGACGCGATCCGCGACGAACTCGGCGACGTGCTCTTCAGCGTCTGCAACCTCGCGCGCCACCTCGGAGTCGACCCCGAGACCGCGCTGCGCGGCACCGTCGACAAGTTTGCGGCGCGGTTCCGCTTCGTGGAGCAGGACCTCGGCCCCGACCTAGCGAAGCGCTCGCTCGACGAACTCGAAGCGAGCTGGCAGCGCGCCAAGGTCCGCCTCGCACCACCGGATGGACCGGGGCCCGCCCGCTGACGGAGGCCCGATCGTCGGCATCCCGCCGTCGGAATGACGATGGGATGACGGAGAATGGACGCGAGAGAGTGCCCGTGGCCCCACCACCGTGCGCATGCCGCGTGCTGCGGCGCGCAATTCCTCCGCGGTTCCGCCTGAGAGGACTGCTAACGCCAGATTTTTCGGCCGCGCTGCCCGAAGCGGCACGCCGCTCGCACTGGAGCGGCGGTGGTATGGATGCATGGGGCCTGTGCCCAGTGGCAGGGATCGCCTCGGCGGGTGTGTGCTCGCCGGGGCCTTTTTGTTTCTGCCCCCATGACCCGGACTGGTGAGACCCCGGACTGGTGAGCGCCCCGCTCGATCAGCGCAGCGCTGCGGACGCCGCCGCGTAGTCGGGCTCGTGCGATAGCTCCTCGACGAGTTGGCTGTGGAGCACCACGCCGTTGCCGTCGAGCACCACCACCGCGCGCGCGAACAAGCCCGCGAGCGGCCCGTCTGCGATCGTGACGCCGAAGTCGGCGCCAAAGTCCGGCCCGCGGAACGCGCTCACCGCGTGCACCTTGTCGATGCCCTCCGCCGCGCAGAAGCGCTTGTGCGCGAACGGCAGGTCCTTCGACACGCACAGCACGACCGCGTCGGGATACTCCGCCGCGTGCTTGTGGAACGTGCGCACCGACGTGGCGCAGGTGCCGGTGTCGATGCTCGGGAAGATGTTGAGCACCACCTTCTTGCCAACGAGGTCGTGGCTCGACACTGCGGACAGGTCGGTCTTCACGAGGGAGAAGGCCGGCGCCTTCTGCCCCTTCTGCGGCAGGTCGCCAACGGTGCGGATCGGGTTGCCCTTGAACAGGATGGTCGCCATGAGGCGGGGCACCATAGCGAAGCGGCCCGTCGCTGGGCAGCGGGCATCGCGGCGAAGGCTGCTACCATGCGGCGATGCGACCCTTCGCCGAAGTCACCCCGCGCTTCCTGCAGCGAGTCTCCTACGACTTGCTCGCGCGCGGACCGACGGAAGCGGAGCGCCGGAGCTACCTCGGAATCGACGTCGCGACGCTGATCGCGCGATTGCTGTCGTCGCGCGAGGCGATGAGCGAGTGGTTTGAAGAGCAGCTGTGGCGCTTTCTGTTGCTCGATCGCTTCCGGCCAGGCGGCGAGTCGATCGATCGCATTCCGGCGCGGCTGCAGAAGGGCGACCTCGACGCGCGCGCAGCGATCGGCGAGATCCTGCTGTCGACGGGCTTCTCGCTGCGCAATCCAGGTGACGACACGTTCGTGACCGTCGTGCTGGAGCAATGCCTCGGCTACCGCGTGCAGGACAAGCAGACGACGCCAATCCTCGAAGCAGGCAAGAAGGCCTACGACGGCAAGAAAGCGAAGTTCCTCGGCGTCGACTGCGCATCGCAGAGCGACGTCGTGCAGGCGGTGCTCAAGCACACAGACTTCGCGCGCACGCTGCTGTCGCTGCATCGCGAGCGCTTGCTCGGCGAGCCGCTCGACAAGAAGGCGCCGGAGATCGCGCGCGTGCAGCAGGACTTCGCGCAGTTCTTCGTGGTGCTCGGCGAGTGGCTCCAATCCGACGCCTACGCGCAGGCGCTGTCCGTGCGGCGTCGCAAGAGCGAGCGGCAGTTCTTGCGCGGCGTCTACGTGGACCTGATCGAACGCGCGCCGCAACTCGACGAACTGCGCAACCTGCGCAACGCGATGAACGCGATGGCCGACCCTGCGCCGCTGCGCTCGGTGCTCGCGAAGGTCATTCTCGACAGCCCGCAGTGCAAGCTGCCAGAACGCGCGCCCGGCGACGATCGCGGATTCGTGATCGGCTGCTTCTTGCGCTACCTCGCGCGCGAGCCAGAGCCTCGCGAGTTGGACGCGTTCACCGCGGCGCTGGCGCAGAAGGGCGCAAAGCCGCAGCACATCGTGCGCGCGATCACGGGATCGCTCGAGTACCAGACCTACTGACCACGCGCGCTAGAAACGAAACCGCCGCGTCCATCGGCACAGCCGAGGCGCGGCGGTTTCGTTCACAAACGCAGCGCCTCGTTGGCGCTGCGTTGCGTCACTTCGCCTTGCGATAGATGTCTTGGATCGACGCGAGCAACTTGATCGCGTCGGCCTTCGGGCGCTGGAACGCGTTGCGGCCGAGGATCGAGCCGAAGCCGCCGCCGTCGGCGATGCCTTGGATCTCCTTCAAGACCTCGTCGGTGCCCTTCGCCTCACCACCGCTGAAGATCACGATGCGGCGGCCGCCGAACGACGACTGCACGACATGGCGCACGCGCTCTGCGAGCGTGCTGATCTGGATCTTCTCGGACTCGTAGACCTTCTTGGCCGCGTCCTGCTCCAGGTGCTCCGTCGGCGGCTTGACCTTGATGATGTGCGCGCCGAGCTGCGCTGCGATGTGCGCCGCGTAGGCCGCGACGTCCATCGCGGTCTCGCCCTGCTTCGACAGGCCTTCGCCACGCGGGTAGCTCCACACGACGACGACGAGGCCAGCGCGCTTGGCTTCCTCGGTCAGTTCGCGCAGTTGCTCATACATGCCGTTGCGGAGGCTGCTGCCCGGGTAGATCGTGAAGCCGATGCCTGCGCAACCAAGGCGCAGCGCTTCCTTGACCGAGCCCGTCAACGCCGGCAGCGGGTTCTTGCTGCTGTAGAGCGAGTCGCTGTTGTTGAGCTTCAGGATCAGCGGCATGCGGCCCGCGAACGTGCGCGCGCCAGCCTCGAGGAAGCCGAGCGGCGCCGCGTAGGCGTTGCAGCCCGACGCAACCGCGAGCTCGAAGTGGTAGAGCGGGTCGTAGCCAGCGGGGTTCTTCGCGAACGAGCGCGCAGGGCCGTGCTCGAAGCCTTGGTCGACCGGCAGGATCACGAACTTGCCCGTCCCGGCGAGGTTGCCGGTGTTCATCATCCAGTGCAGGTTCTTCAGAACGCCTGGGTTATCGGACTCGTACCAGCTCAGGATCTCGGCGACGCGGGACGACATGGGCACTCGCTCTTCTCGTTGAAGATTGGGGATGTAGTTCGACCGCGTTCGGCGATGCCGCAGCGGCCGTGGAAAGTTGGCGGACGATTGTGGGGAGCCCCCCACGCGATGCAAGAGTGCGCAGTGCGGAAGGCTCCCCATCCGCAACGCTGCGGCGCGGCGCGCCCCACAAACGACGACGGGGAGCGACCCGCGTGGGCCGCTCCCCGTCGGTGGCGATCGCGCGCCTCTGCGAGGGTCACTTCAGCGTGAGGTCGCGCGCAGCGCTGCCCGTCGTGAACTCCCAGACGAACACCAGCGGGTCCGCCGGGCCGATCTGCAGCTTCACACGCGCTTGGTAGGTCTTGTTCTTGTCGAGCGCTTCCTTCGGCAAGCAGAACAGCACATCGCGGAGGTCGAGCTTCTTGTTGAGCGGGACCTTGGGCGTGTGAACCCAGCACGGCACCTGCTCGGGCTTGCAGCGCTCGGTCCACGCCTTCCAGATCGCGCCGTCCGCCTGCGGGTGCACAAAGTGCTGCGTCGGCGGCTTGCCGCCCTTGCGCGACTCGTAGAGCTCGATGCTGCTGTCCGCGACCTGGATTGCGAGTTGGCTCTGCAACTGCAGGCTGATCGGATAGCCGCAGCGCGTGACGTCCTGCTGGTCCTCCGGTTGATCCGCGAGCGGGTTGGGGCTCTCGGGCGCTGGGAAGCTCGTCGGGATGCCAACTGCGCCCGGCGCGGGCCACAGGATGAAGCGCGGCGCCGTCGCCGGGTCATACGGCTCCGAGAGCGAGTGCATGTCGAGCACGGCGACCGAGAAGTCGTTGGCCGACAAGAACGAGTAGCCCAGTCGCTTGATGTTGGGCTCCAACATCGGGAAGCGGTGGTACGGCGTGCCGACCCAGAGATCGACCGTGTCGCGCGCGAACTCCGCTCCGCGCGCCGCATTGCTCGTCACGATGTTGCCGCCGCCAGCGAGCTGGCCGCGTCGCGTGAAGTCCTCGTGCGCAGGGTCCTCTTCGTGGATCTCCGGGCCCGGCTTCTCCGCGAGTTCGCGGTGGTTGTTGACGTAGCTCGCATGCGCGTCGCACGCGAACGACGACTCGGCGTCCATCTCGCACACGCTGAGCGGGCCCAGCGTGCCCTTGCGCATGTCGCCACCTTCGGCCCACGTGTAGGCCATCGGCTGCGCGCGGATCTCGTTGACGCGCTCCACCGCCGCGAGTTCGACCGCGCTGGGACGCTCCGGCAACTGCGGCGGGCCGTAGCCAGTGCCGAACGCAACGCCCGAATCGCCGCGCGCCCATTCGCGCCATTCGGCGTCGACGACGGCCGCGGACTTGCCGAAGACCTTGGTCACCACCGCGTCGACATCTTCGAGCGTCGGGACCTTCTTGTCCGCGTCGGGCAACGAAGCGAAGAACTCAAGCCACTTGTCGGGATAGGCCGCGAACGCCCACGTCATGAAGCTCCACGACTTCAGGCGGCAGTCGTTGCGGAAGCGCGAGAGCTTTTCGCGAGGAACCTGCGCGAGCTCCCAGTCTTGGTTCGACGACGCCTGGTCGCGCACAGTGCGCAGCCACCAGTTCGTGCCCTCGGGCAACTCGAGCGCGTCATCGCCCTGCGTGCCTTCGGGCAGCGCGCCCCAGCGCGAGATCGAGGTGGCCTTCATGTACCACGTGACCGCGTGGATGATGCCCTGGCCGATGCCGTCGTTGCGTCCCTGGCACATGCCGAGGAAGAACACGTAGGCGATCATCTTGTCGTGGATCGTCTTCGGCGATCCGCCGATGTGCACCGACGCGAAGCCCTCCTTGGCCTGCCACTCGGTGTTCGCAAAGCGCATCGCGTCTTCGAGCTTGCCCTTGCCATCCCAGATGTTGGGATTGCACTTCAGCAGCTCCTCGCGTTCACGCGTGGTGAACAGGAAGCCGTACCACGCGAACGTCTTCGACGCGCGCTCCACGAACTGCATCTTCTTCGCGTTCTGTTCGCCGAGCAGCCACACGCCGAAATCCAGCGCGCGCTCGCCCCACATCACCGCGTCATCCGCGTTCTCCTGCGTGCCGCGCGTCCACACCGTGAAGTGCTGCGACTTCGCGCCGAAGATGTTGATGTCCGGCTTCTTCATGAAGTCCGGCACGTTGGCCTGAAGGTTCTGCAACTCGATGGGCATCTGGTCGAGCGGCAGCGCCGTGACCGAGTAGTCCTTCTTGCGCGCGAGCTCGACGGCCTTCGTCTCGATCTCCTTCATGCGCTTCGCATAGGCGATCTGCGCATCGGTGCCGAAGAAGCCGGGGCCTTCCTTGAGGCCCAGCGCGATGTTGGCGTCCTTGTCGAGCGCGTTGTAGTAGACCGCCTTCTGCAGGTGGTAGGTCGCCTTGTCCGCCGTGCCCGCCGCCTTGAACGCGAGGCCGAGTTCGCGGTGCAGCGTGCCGAGCTTGATCGACGTCTTGTACCACTCGTCCATCACCTTGAAGCGGCCTTCGTAGTTGGCCTTGTCGAGCCACTTCTTGCGCTTCTCGGGCGGCACCGGCACCCACGTGTCCTTCTGCTTGGTGAAGCCGAGGTCGCGGCGCGCGTTGGCGTTCTCGGGGTCGTAGGCCTCGAGGATCAAGTCGAGCGCCTGCTTCGCGCGCGTGCCGACCTTGTTCGTGGTCGCCGTGCGAGCGAACGCAGTGAGGATGCCGCTCGCGGTCTTCTGGAGATCGGCCTCCTTCTTCGCGAGATCGCCCTGCGCCGCGGCCGCGACGCAGAAGCAGAGGAATGTGCACAGGGTGCGCAGCAAGGGGTTCATGAGCCGGCGGATCCTACGGCCGGGACAAAGCCGCGCTACCGATTGCCCGCGGCGTCCGCCGCGCACGGGCGAAGATGTGCGGGCCGGTTCGCTGCTATGCTCGCCGCGTGGCCAACGAAGTCCGCGACATCCCGCCTGCCCCCCGCCGCGTGCGTTGGCGCAAAGTGCTCGGCTACCGCTGGCCGCTCGCGGCCGCGACATTCGTGCTCTCCGTATATGGCGGAGTGATCACGTGGCTGTTCTTCCTCGCGAACAGCTTCCTATTCGTCGACGCCGACCGTCTCGAACGCGGCCCGCGCGAGCCCGTGGAAGCGGTCGTCCGCGCCGTCAAGGACATCGACGGATCGAAGGCGCAGGTCGTCGACTACGAGTTCTACGCCGAGGGCCACAACTACACGGGCTCGTGCCGCGTGGTCGAAGGAGCGTGGCGCGAAGGGCAAGCCGTGCCGATCGAGTATTCGAAGGGCAACCCCAACCTCAGTCGCATCCGCGACACGCAGGTCGACGTGCGCGCCAAGCGCTTTGACCCAGGCCAGTCCTTCGCGCTCTTGGTCGTGCCCGGGCTGCTGCTCGGCATTGCGTGGCTCGCTGGCGTGATGCGCCTGCGCTCGGTGTTGATGCACGGCGACGTCGGCGTTGCGACCATCCTCGACGTGAAGCGCGTGCGGTTCTGCTTGCCCGAATGCGTTTCGGTGCGCTTTCAGTTCAAGGATCGCCGCGCGCAGGATCGCACGAGCCGACACTGGGTGCGCGTGCACAGCCCGCTTGGCGCACGCCTCGTGCAGATGATGGAGATGGGCCGCTTCGAGAAGTCGC
>JACCDO011630338.1_pt1 | contig 16912 bp, 9 predicted proteins | sample 7446101 | NCBI WGS metagenome assembly JACCDO01 (sample SAMN15323440, study PRJNA562643) | freshwater metagenome | isolation source: river surface water | place: USA:Blue River Watershed | collected 2017-08-16 | reverse complement strand
TGTCCCTGAAAGTGCGGACCCATCCGTTGTAGCCCCTGCGCCAAATCGTTTCTCTGCAAGTACCATGCAGCAGCGGGACAGTAACGCATGCACGCAGCAACGACTGGAGCGTCGTAGTGAGCCAGCAAGTAGTAGTCATAGAGAGAGAAAAAACCCTTGCGATCATCAAATGCTTGTGCTAGAACAGAGCGTAAAGCCTGCAGCATCCTCAGATATACTGCTGATGGACCTTACACAGCTGTCAGACTCCCCACCAGAGCAATCTATATCCGCGTCTATTGCTTCTTGTTCCCCGTCGGTGACTGCTGCGCCCGCACCGCCCTTAGTGTCGACATTGACATTCGTACCGAGCAGCAGAACATCTATGCAAGCTTATGAAAAAGTATCGCCAAAAGATATATTTAGCCTAGAGGAGCAGGAGCCTCCTGATTTTGCGTCAATGGCACACGAGAAGCAGCTAGAGTTGGGAGCTCACTTCGGGCTTAAATTTAGCGCTAACCTTCCGCGGATTCTCAGTGATATATGGAGAAGAATGCGCAAGACTGCTGATGACGGCGACAGGCCGCCGGGCTCAAAGGGCGGTGTAAAGGCGGCCCCTAAGAGCAAGACGGGCGCACCGAAGAAGAATGCCAAAGACATTAGCAATGTTACCGGTGAGACTGCCAAGATCAAGAAGAGCAAGATTAGCACTGTAAGCGCGACCAGCGCCTCCAATGTTGTATTAGCTACGGTTGTAGCGGCGCAGGCTGTAACGGATGACATTGATAATGCAGTTGTTGCGTGTTTGCAAACAACCTGTGCAGATCTGTATGAAAAGATGTTATTATTCCTGCCGGTAGATCTAGAAGAGCTACACAGCAGGTTGCATGCAAGCGGTGTCAAGGTCAGCAAGATCAAATTGCAGAAGCTACTAGACCGAGGATCTGTCTTTGTGTCCGCAGGCAGCAAGCCAGCAGCAGTCTCAAAGTCGCGCGGTAAAAAGTCTTAACCACATGTCACATGTCATTTTTGTTTATTTATGTATAGTTACACGTAAAATACAGTTCATATACGCAAGATAACAAGAGATCTTTTTTATATAGAATATAATAATAAACGCGTAAGTAAATCAAGCTGGGAACCTCGAGAGTGGGTTAAGAAACCTCCAATGTGAAGATGCACCATCAGCTACTTTAGTTGGTTAATTTGTTGTACATCCATTCTCCTCGCTAAAAATTCATATCACGTAAGGTGTTTTTACCACATTCTTGTCGAACAAGTGCTATGGTATTTAAGAAAAAGGTCTATAAGCAGAAGATCGGCACGAAGACCGAAGCCGATGCAGTTGAGGAAAAAAAAGTATTCACTAACGGTCATAAATGCTTCACCGCTGCCGAAGCTGCAGCGATGAATGAGCAGCAACGCAGAGAACGCATTACTGCTGATGTTTTTGAAAAATCTTTTTCAGTTTTGACAAGACCTCGAAACCCTATGATCGGTGAGCAAACCCCACGGGAAGGAAATTTGTACAAAGAAGTTCGCGTTGAAACTTATCCACTGATTATGCCCAATAGACCCGATGCAAAATTTCCGAAGGAGCCCAAGCCAGTAACTTTGAAACCTGGAGTACCTGAGCCCAAGACTGGTCCATTGGCAGAAGCAGATATTGCAGCTCATGAAGAGCACAAGCAAATGTATAAAATAGATTCCTTGCGAATGCTTCAAGATAATGTGGCAGGCGAGCTTATGTACTTGAAAACGAAACTGGCAAATAGTTCTCGTAAAGTGAACTCCTCACTTGTCACCAACTTTGTCTCGTCACAGAGGCGCCTTCCACCGGGAAGCCACCATCTGTGAGTTATATCATGCTACTTAGATGTTGAGAGGGAAATGGAATAGAGCACGGTTATAGATTGTGTATATTTGTACAGTAATAATGTAAACAGCTGCTGAAAAATAAGTCCTGCACAGCATTTTAAGCCTGACCGCCGCAGTGTATAGTCTGCTATGAGTCAATAAACGATAGTACTGCTTGTCGCCAGGCACGAGGTTTTTCGAAAGGTAGAAGGTGACCAGCGCTCATCTCTTCGTATTTTATTCGCATAGCTGGGTTTATTTTAAGTATGCTAGCTAAATCTCTACTTCCATCTGCTGAAGCTATTCGATCCTCTGCAGCAGCCAATATCTGAATGTCTCGCACAATTTCCATTTCAGCAATTTTGGTAGCACAACTTGGTAAACTATATGAATCTGAATCTTCCATAGTATTAGAATACAAATGTGCAAGTTTTTTAACGTCGTTAGATTTGCAAATCATGTCGACATGTGTTGAAATTCGGTCACCATTTTCGTTTAAAAATTTTGTTGAATAGCCGTTGAGTACAAAGGACCATGCTGCCTCTTCCATATTTGAGTTATTAAAAGCAATTTTCCAGCTCTCTATGATTGCATTTCCCAGACCATTACGTTTTAGCGCGACGCCAGTTAAAGACACTTTGTTCAACAATTCAGGTGCATGTGCGGCTATTCCCAAAGCCACGCGTCCACCATAGGAAAATCCTACTAGATCAGTCTTTTCAATATTAAGGTTTATCATCAAATTCCGAAAGTCGGATACAAGCTGTTTCATTGTTGCGTTTGCTGGATTTAGCTCCGTCTTCCCTTGGCATCTCATTTCAGGAATTATCAAACGACGCCCTTTCGCTAAGTCCTTATAGTGCGGAAGCCAGCTGAAAAGCGTTTGCGCTGCACCACCAAGAATAACCATTGTTTTAGAATTAGGAGATTCTCCGGGCATATCTATGACATGTACTTTGCGACTCACACCATCAACATCTATGAGATCCAAAAATTTTGGCTGACTATGCGCGGCTCTGGATCTTTTAATTGCTGGGAATATGCTTTTTGTAAGCATATTCCAAAATGTTAAGAAGCCACTTCGGTTCGAAGGCCTTTTCCATTTTGTAAATTTAAGTGGTGTCCAAAAATCCAAAGAAGTCCTCTTATTTTCATTCATGCTTGAAAAAAAATAGGCTAGTTATCATGAGTATTCCGTTAGTTTACATAGATAGTAAAAATGAGATTGGTTCTGTGTCTATTCTTCGCGAATTGGGGATAGACATCGCTCATGGTACATTAAATCAATCACACCGTGTACCATTGAACGAACTAAGTTTCGAACATTGTGCTAATGATAGCGTGACAATAATTTGCTCTACTGGCATGATATTTGTTGATATTCGCGACTCTGGAGATTGTTGGTTGAGAGCAACATTGCGTCCTGGTGATGGTGCACTAACGATTCCCTCAAAAATATTTCGTCGAATACTCCCCGGTTTGGCAGGGGTGGATAATGTTGTATTAGAACATTCAAGTGCAAGCGCGATAAGCAGATTTGCAAGGTTTAGCACAGATGCGGATGAACGTCTCAATTGTGCTTTGCCTTACCATTCTACTCGAGAATTAGTATGTGAACTTTGTCGGGACTTTTTTGCTGCCGGTTGGGTGACAGGTACTGGTGGTAGTATAAGTATTCGCTACGGTAATCGTATATATATGACCCCTTCTGGAGTACAAAAGGAGAGGATATCTCCGGATGAGCTATTTGTAGTGGATATCGACGGGCACATCCTCTCTACTCCGGGCAAGAAATCACATTTCACTCCCAAGTTATCAGATTGTTCACCCCTTTTTTTGCATGCATTTAAGCAGAGAAATGCAGGAGCTGTGCTACACAGTCACGCGTACTCGTGTAACTTGGTGACTTCCCTGTGCGAAGGAGAAAGCAGCTTCTCAATTTCACACCAGGAGATGATCAAGGGAATCAGCGGACATGGGTACTTTGACGAGCTCGTGATACCGATAATCGAAAACACTGCACATGAGCATGAGCTGGCCAACAGCTTAGGGGATTGTATATCGAAGCACCCGAAATCATGTGCAGTACTTGTGCGTCGCCATGGTATGTACGTATGGGGTAGGACCTGGGAGGAGGCAAAAAGGCACGGCGAATGTTTGCACTACCTCTTTGATATTGCTCTAAACATGAAAAGATTGGGCTTAAATTACAAAACTCCACCAATCCCTGTTGGAGTTAGCATACAAAACGACTGTAATGGATGGGAACGCCGCAGCGATAAAGCGGGTGCAAATGCAGGGTTATCGAAGCCCTACAAGCATGTGGTGTTTGACATAGAAGGAACCACGACCCCCATCACGTTCGTGAAAGACGTCTTGTTTCCTTATGCGCGGAAGCATTTAGCCGAGTTTCTAGACGAGACGGCGGCTACTCAACGAACCCAAAATGACGTTGCCGGAGTGCGGAGACTCGCACAGTCGGAGGGAAGGCATCTGCCAGGCCATGAAGATGTATGCGAATACATTCAAGATGCATTTTTTGCTGATCGCAAAGACACTGCCTTAAAGGAATTACAGGGGCATATTTGGGAGGCGGCTTACGAATCTGGCGCTATTCGCAGCACAGTGTTTGCGGACGTGCCTGCGTGCTTCAGCAGATTAGTCCATGCAGGCATAAAGATTTCGATCTACAGCTCTGGATCGAGGTCTGCACAGCGACTGCTGTTCCAGCATTCAGATAAGGGAGATCTGCGCGGTTTTATCAGTTGCTACTTTGATACGAAAATAGGGAATAAGCGTGATGTTGACAGTTACCGGGAGATCGCGCTGTCGCTGGGAGTCGATTCGCCCGATCAGATCCTCTTTGTTACAGATATATTAGAGGAAGCTTTGGCTGCAAAAGAAGCAGGCATTCATAGTATTTTATCTTCTAGGCCGGGCAACGCTCAATTGCCGAGCAGTACATTCAAAGTCATCACATCTTTCGATGAGCTTTGATTTCATGCAGCTCACTCCAACTGCGTCAAATCAAGGCACCTTGTTTGTAATGATGAATATGGTCTTTGAACTTCAATTTAAACATATTTTTGTCTACTATTATGTATAGCGATTAGAAATATATAGAGGTTTAAGAAATATGTAAGCAGTCATTCATACTTGACATGCCAATCAGAAATTCAATACCAACCACCTGTCATCAAGTTAAAAATATTACCCTAGGTACTTAAGAATCACGATATTTGATATTGCTCACACCCAGGAAAATAATTTTAATATATATCCGTAGTATTTAATCCATTACGTGCAATTTTTGGACTCCCAAAACCATGTAAAAGAGTCCACCCGAACCTCACCAATATAAAGGATCATTTCGAGTATTTAGTGCCTACATATTATCCTTATAGCTTTATAAATCTATAAGTTTTTTTCATTTGATATCGTATATATTGGCGTTGTGGTATAAAATTTATTGAAATCCGAGTCAGCGTTTCAGTGTGTGCAACCTTGATATATTTCTAAGTTCATAAAACATTATGGCAAGCGAAGAGTTTCCTTTGCCAGAAGGCGTTATACGCCCTGGCATTGAACCAGCGGATCAGACACGTCAATTAGTAAATCTGGCCATGATGGCCCAAATGATTACGGCATTAGAAGAAGGAAAGCTTTCTTTGACTCTTGCCGTTAAATCTCTTAAAGAGCAATTGGAGCAACAGAAGAAAGATCAGATTGATATATACTACTATCTTAATAAAAAATGTGATGATAGTTATGAGGTCATTGCAACTCTCAAAGAGCAGCTACTCAGTGAACAAGGAGATCGTGAAATTGCTGAAAAGCAATATGAATACAAAATCGAACAGTTCGGTATTAGTAGCGAAGCAGAATTAGCAAAACTGAAGGCTATTATAGCTCATCAATCGGAAAAACTTCGCGGCTTGGATAACTTCATGGAACAGAAAGAGACACTGGAAGAGCAATTGGATAGTATGAAAGCTACCTTGGCAAAGGAAAGGGATCAAAACCAAAAGGTCCTAAAGCAATTGGATTTCGATTGGACAATCGAAAAGGACAAGTTGAAGAAAGAATATGATAAAAGTTTGCGGGAGCTGCGTGCTGAGATGGAGAGTAAACTGGAAAGTAGAATAAACGCAAAAACACGAGACATACACATCAGAAACAATGAAATCACTGAAGAACTGATTCATCAAAGTAAGCAAGCAGATCAAGTGCTGATATTTAATAAGGTAACCCTTGACAAAGAAAGGCAAATGCGACTCGATTTGGAGCTTGGGGCTTCAGCTGAACAGGAAATGCTCAAGAAACTTAGCATGTATCAACGCATGATTAAGGAATTAAACGAAAAGCTTAGTGCATTGGATGACATCAACAAAAAGATCTCAACTGATAACGCAAATCTTGAGTTGTCGAAGCAAGCATTACTGAAAGACAATAACAAGTTGCGTGCGCTGCAAGAACAAAGTACAGACTACAGGGCAGGCAGAGTTGTTACTTTCGTCCTGAGAACTCACGAGGCACTTATCAAGGAGCGATTCGATGACGAGCTTTCCAGCGATCAAAATGGGCCCAAACTTGAAAATGTTGCTGTCGGTAACTCTCAGGAACATGAGAACGCGTTGATGAAGATCGTATTGGACGTTCATCAAAAGTTTCCCGCGATTTTTCCTTGCGCCACCAACGCTGCTTCTTCCAACCCTATTACATTTTTCCCTCCTCTTTCTCCCAAGCCTAGCGCAGGTCATGCAAATCATGCCGTTGGATTTACACCAAAGCGTCAGACACGAAAAGCAGGTTTCGTGTCTCTTGTCACAAGTAGCACACAGACCGACGAACATCGGGAGCCGCTCAGCAGCGACACGGTGTGGCTAACCAATAGTCGTCAGCATGCACCAAATCCTGACGACTTTTCAGAACCACTATTTCAGGGCGGTCAGTGGAAAGGTGGCAGCAACTCATCGAGTGCTAGCATAAACGATAACGACAGCGTGGCGCACATATCCGTAAAATCTGCCTCTGCGATTCCTCAGAGACCGCACGGACGCAGCCCTCATAAATACGTAGGTATCTCAGCAGCAGTTTCACTGGATGGACGCAGATCGAGTAATAAAGCAAGCGTGTCACCTCTGAAAAATTCTGGGATGAAAAAACCTCTGCAAGTCCAAGGCAAGTCCACAAAATTGGCGCCACGCAGCGACTCCGCGAGTTCGGGTGGTCGAGGTGAAATTTACGAGAGCAAAGGTATGCACCACAATGCCGATAACAACCCTGCCTATTCACCTGATAGTTCTGTATCTATGTCACCCAGATTGAATCCGGATGACGGGTCTTTGCCCACGTTGTCGCCACGCTTGGGCGACATTGACGATGCGACTATTGACTCGCAGTTCCTGCACAACGGTGATAGTGCAATGTGAGGCAGTTGTCAATGCAAGAAATATTCGTGCTGGTTGCGTGGTAGTTCGTGTATACACTATTTATGTAAATTATGTATTAATTCATTTTTTTTCGTTTGGATGTGGGTTGCACGACACGCTGACGTCCCACGTATATGCCACTCAAAATGTAGCCGCTGGACGTGGACATATACATCTGGGGATGCACTCGACCAGGCAAGGTCTGAAACTCCCTCGTCCAAGTATCAGAAGTAGCAACTCTGATAGCTAAATTGTTGTTGACTAAATAAAGATAACACTCTACGAGCGGCTCCATGAACTCGCAGTAAATGACGAAGGGTGAACTCGGCAGCAGCATTTCCAGAGATTTCTTAAGGATGGGAAGAATGTTGTATTTGCATGCTATGACTAAGCTATTCACTCCTAATCGCAGCTGATGCCGAACTAGAGCCACATCTTCGGGTCGCCTTCCGGTTCGATTATGTGCCTTAATAACTCGCTGAGACTCTGCCTTGAACACGGGCTGCTCTCGTGGTTCGCAGACCGGTGCAGAGGCGGATGAAGAAAATCCATTTGCCTCGATGTCACGGATAGCTGGTCCAAGCTCTGCGCTTGAAAATGGCTGCACCACATTAATAAGTTCGTCACTCAAATTCAATGCATCGACTAATTCAAAGTGAGGTTGTTGTCCGGCATATAAGGCAAGCATTAATCCTGCTCCATGCATTCTCTGTGCCAGAGATCCGACCACGAGACCAATACAAGTTTCAATAACTAACGCTCTGCATCCAGCATACACTCCACTGTGGCTCACAATTTGCGCCAGGGAATCATACCGCAATCCACAAATTTTGTCCCTACTTTTCGTATGATAAACCTCGCAAAGAGCTTGTGGGGTTGTCTCGACAATTCGCATGCGTTTCATATACTTCTGCTGCTTCTTTTTCAGCCACTTTTCTTGGGCGAATTCGGTTTTGGCATTCCATGTATCTGAATTCGCAATCAGCGATTGAATTATTTGAGATCCGGAGACTCCTGATTCTTTGAGTTTTAAAATCTCTTCCACTGTTAATTTCTGGGCAGTATTGGTATCGTTGTAGTTGCTGTTGTCACCTTTGCCTGCCTTGACTTTTCCCTCGTCGTCTTTATCATCACCTAACATCATCTCTATATCCAATTCAGCAAGGTCTTCTTTTACTCTGCTTAAAACCATTCCATCAATTTGAAAGATAGAGCCATATGGTGCACCGATCAGGCTATCTACTTCTATTCTTCGTTTAAATAACTTCTGTTCGCCCCGAACCACGAGCATATGTGATGATTCATCATCATGCATACGTACAATGACCGTATCACCTTCGCGAATAGCCATCTTATCTCTCTTACCAGTAGAAACGATTTTTCGATGACTAGAACTAGGGGAATGTTTATAGAGAGAATGACCTAGTCGTTAACATATACATAGATAATATTCTCTGTGTAAATGAAGTAAATGAAGGACTTCATAATCGGAATTTTTGACTGAACCGCTTTCATGAACTTTAAAAAAGAGTGCCTTCATTCAAAGCGATTGCTGGAATTGAAATGTTGGGAAAGGGTTTGAATCTAAGAGAGTGGAAATCAGAGCAACTTCGTTTATTAAAGCATGGAAATCTGTTAGAAAACGGTCAGCTGAGCCTTGCTGCCAGAGATGGGGAATTCAGTGCAGAGCAGCGGGATTATGTGCGCAATCGAGAGGTAAATCTAGATATAATTAAGAAAAAACTTACTTCTTTTAAATTAGGGCTGAAAAATATACTTGATAGGCTAAAAGCGGTGAAAGAAGGTAATCATGCAGTCTACAATCCTGCCGACTTACAGAAATATCTGGAATCTTTTGAAACGAAGCTGACATCGTACAAAAGCACTATGCGCGCGGAGTTTGACGGATTAGAGAGCGAGGGACTAAGATTAGACGAAGATCTTCAAAACATGACGACAAAAATTATTGAATGGGAGGTCCAGGACATGGTTAAACCAGGTATTCATCCACAACTTGCTCCACGTGATGGTGAAATATCTGATGATCAACGAATGCGCGTCGCAGATCGATACGAAAAACATGTTGAGTTGCAATCTAAAATCGGAATAATCGATAGGCAATTAGCAAATCTCGGCGGACGTTATGGTGCATGGGAGTCCCGAGATCACGACAGCTTCATTCGAACTTGGGTACAATGCACGTCTACCAGTCAAACGGTGCTCTCTGATGCACAAAGAAAAACTGTGCTAAAAAAACTTATAGCCAATGTTCCTTTGAAGACGGAGGAAGAGCTGATGGAGCATATGGAATGGTACGTTAAGTTTTCAGAGCTAAGTGCGAACAAAAAATCTTTGATTGAGGAATGGAAGATTTCGCGGCAGCGAGAGTTAAAAAAGAAATTCAAGACGACTCTAGATGATAGTTTATTAGATCAGAGCTCTGTTAGCAAGGATAAAGAAAGAGTCGATGCTCCGGGTGCAATACCCAAGGAGGACAGGGAAGCACAGCGGCAACGCATAGCCACTTGGAAAAAAGATCGTGAAGAAGTGCAGCGCCTTGAGGAAGCAGCGCAACACGAGGCGCAGCTTTTGGAAGAGCAACGTAAAGAACGCGAAAAGCGCAAACGCCAACAGCAGGCACAGTTAAAGTTGGACCTGTGGAAAAAAGAAGAAGAGGCGGCGACAGAAACGCTGAAGAAGACCGAGCGAGTGGTGAAATCTCAGTCCGCGCGAGTGACGGCATCAGAACTCGCTGCGAGGCAAAAGCGTGATCGTGAAATGACTCAATTGCAGCTAGCAAGAAAAGAGGCTGCTCAAGAGAAGGCTGTGGCCAGAGAGGCGAAAGTGCGAGAGCTAGCTGAGCTGGTGCAGGTCGTCGGGGCTGGGCCAGATCCTGAGCGAGTACGTAACGCGACAAAGGCGTTCCGCCAACACCAGAACGAAGCCGAAAGTCTTGCTGAAGCTGCCAAGCGCCGCGCATCCGCTAGTGCTCATAGATCTGTTATTGCGGGCGCTGGCCGTGACTTGCAGGGAGTTGGCAGACAAGCTCCTGCCTGGATGTCCATGAAAGGATGAATGTAGAAGATTGTGGAACCTCCGGATAGACTGGGCCGAATTTATATTTGTTTGATTGTTTACTCGTTATTACAGTTAATGAAGTCTTCACATCTTGACCTACATGTATCGAATTGGCCATAGCGAAAGTGGTGTCCCAAGCGCCAGTCATCTTGTGTTTCATAATTGTTTGATTGTTCACTATTTTTTGCGGATAAATAGTGATGGTCTGCCAGCACACATGTCTCATAACTCGTCATCATCTTCTTGCTCTTCATCCTCAAGGTCGATGTGCTGCTCCAGGAACGCCAAAATTTTGTCTTTGTCATACGAGAAATCTGACTTGGGCTGAATATACTTCTTCTGGGCCTTGGTGTCATCAATGGCAAGCAAAGGCAAGTCTTTTTCGTCGACACCAAAAGCTGGCAACACATCTTTTGCTGTAGAAGTCGGCACAAAATAGGTTTTGAACTGCTTGACATATTTTTTAGCCAAAGGTGCAATGACCTTCAGGAAGTCTTCAAATGCCTGTTTTCCCTTCTTTCCGGACGGATTATACATAAAAAGAACCTTTGGTTCAGGCAATCTAAACAATTGGTCCACTTGATTTCTTTTTTTTAGGTCTAAAATTCCTATATTTCCGTAAATTTGATCTCCCTCCCACCGAAGCTCATGTGCTCCACTACTGAGCGTCTTAGGCAGGTACGCGAAGATATGATCTCCTGGGGGAATCTCAACATCGTGTCTCTTTGCGTCAGGAATACTTATAGGAAGCACCGGGACGTGGATTCTTTCGCTGAGCGTCTTCGCTGCCAAGCCTTTGATGTCAGTGCTCACGTGCGGAACCTTTGCAAGATTCGGGTCATAAATACCCATGTCTTGTAAATCTTCATCATCAAGAGCTATTGTATTTGGCTCCATTGGTTGAACATCCCACCAATTAATTAAGAGCGTTATACGACCCTCAGCGACTCTTTTGGAACTTGACGCACTACCCAGAACACCATGTTGCAAATCACCTGAAAAAGTAATGTGACGATTAAACTTGGGATAACTGATAAAACCTAAATCTGGTATTTCTGGCGTTTCGTTATTTCCATCAGTAGTCTGGTTGAATATTAAAGTAGGTGCACCAATATCAGAGAGATACGTCACCGTGCTAATGAGCGGATGTTTCATCTTCATTTGAATAGATGCCATTGCTTCATCTTTATCATAATGGAAACCGATGGTCTCGGTACCTGAGCGGACTTGCAGCCACCACTCTCCGCCTATAATCACATCATTTGGTCTCTGATTATATATATCAGGTAGTGCATATCGAGCAAGCTCAAGAACCGCCTTTTCAAGTGAAGATCTTGGTTGCTGTGGAGGATTTGTTTTAAACCAAAAGGTAGAGCGCTTTCCATATTCAAGAGTGTCCGTCTTACTAGTAGTCCATTTAGAAGCTTTTAGTGCATCTTCTCGGACTTTTGATATCAAATTTGCTGACAGCACATTATCGTAGACACTAAAGAGTTTGTGGTCTTCTACGAAAACGCTATAAGTGTATTTGCATACTGCCAGAAATATAATGCATAGAATATTGAGTAAGAAGTAAAGACGCATATTTGAATGGCTTACAAAACTGTTGGAGGAGTAGTGATAGTTTCCAAAGTTTGCGTGTTGGCAGAAAAGATCTATTTTCAATTTTGGTAAGGTCCAACGATCGCAGAAGGCCTGTTCTGAAGGTCTGTTGTCCAGAACCGATTGACCATTCACAAAAAGCAAACGATAAAACAAGTATTGCTGTGGCCATAATATACCTGGAAAAGATTTGATAAAGGATATCAGATCGTCAGTGTCTAATTAGTGACTGAGTGCGGAAAAAGTCCACCAGAAGAACGGAACTCTGGGGTGAGCTCTGCTAGTCGAAGCTTGAGAAGTCATGGCTTACGCTTCTACCCATGAACTATTCTTTGTAAAGATTCCTTCGTCCCAGACGTTAAATGATACTGATGGCAAGAAATATACATCCTTCGAAGTTGCAGTCCAAGGGCCTTTTTCGTCGTGGACGATTCATCGGCGCTACAAGCAGTTTAGTGCTTTAAACGAAGAGATGGTCGTGTTAGTTCCATCGCTTAATTTAATTACGTCGTCTTTTCCCAAGAAAAAAATGATTGGATCCTTCCAGCAAACATTTGTTGAGGAAAGGCGAGAAGCTCTGGAAGCATATCTTCAAGAACTACTTCTCCTACCACAAGCATTGTCATACGCGCCGTTAGCAGAGTTTTTGGATGAAGCTAGTGTTTTGACATTGCAGATGCATATGTGGCTGATGAAAGAGCAGTTACAAGAATGTCGTTCCCTTAATAGCACTTTGCAAAATCAACTCCAGAATGCTAAGCAGGAAGCATCGCAATCTGCAGCTGTTATAGATGGGCTGGAGCGTCAATTAAGAACATTGCGTCTGGGAGCTGGGATTGATACTTCCAACGAGATCATGCTACCCGGTGTAGCCACTCTTGGCGTAGCTGCAGAAATGTCCACAGGAGGCAATCAAATGGTTTTCAAGGGCAACATATTCGAAGATTTGGACCATAATGCACCACATCCTATATTAAGCAGCACACTTCAAACATTCCCAAGGTCCGCGGTTTCACCATCCGTATACATTTCAGAAAATAATCGCGACGGTAAAGATGTGCGGAACCGATCTCTGAATAACTACTACGACACGGACCGGGACTTAAACACGCTTGATTTTACACCTAAACCTGGATATTTTATTAAACAAGTGCTAGGCCTGGATAAAGATTTCTTTTCCTATGCGGAAGCTCTCGAATCCGAGTCAGATCGCCAAATAAGTGACAGTTCTCTGACGACGGCTGAAAGCCGGGACAAAACAAGCGGTATGTTTGGAGGTTTGGAGACGGGATCTGGGCGCAATAGCGTAGATTTGGGGTCGTCAATTCTAGACACATTTCCATCAGAGTTACTAGATTTTACGCAGAATGTGTCTAAATGGGATCTGCTGACTGACGAGGTCGTGACGATGGTCCAGCCTCAAGAATTGCAGATCCAGTATCGTGTGTCAGCATCACGTTATGTCGCAAAGCACACGCGAAAGATTTTAGGGACGCAAGTATATGAGATCGGAATGCAGGGGCTCAGGTGCTTTCTGCCAGACGACCCTATTCGTTTGTCTGTTTTCCTCAGTCGAGGTACGGAGGCAGGATGGTACGTGCGACTCAACGAGCAGATGTGTCGATTGTCTCTCGCTGGTGCGCAACCAGAAGAAGTTATCGATCCTGTTGGCAACAGTGGCAATAGTGGGGCAGTGCATAGCTTGAGCAACGTGAGCTTTGTGAGCAACAACGAGGCAGCAGGGAGCGTGGGACACAAATTGCAGTGCTTGGTGGACTCAGTGCTCGGAGTGGAGGTGCTGGACAACGCACGATTGGAGTTGTGTTTGATGGCTTTTATGGAAGACTTCGATAGGCTATTTGGCAAAAACCATTTATTCAAGCGCTCTCTCATACTCATCCGCGCGTGGTGGGTTTATGAAGCGAATCTGTCTTCATCGTGCGGGATCTCGGATTCCGCGCTGTGCGTGATGATTTTATCGATCATGAATCGCTTTCATGCGAAGATTCATCACCCATTCCATGCGTTGTGTCTGTTTCTGGCCGAATTCTGTGCAATCAATTTCTCGACGCACGTCATCACGATAGAAGGGCCAATACCCTGCGAGCACTTCATGGCGGCCAGCCCTTCGCTCGCCAATGCCAGCCCGTCTGTACCGAATCTTATTTCAGCGGATTTTTTGAACCGGTATCGAAAGTTGACTCTCGCTATCGATGAAGATGAAAGTTCTACCATGGAACTTCTCAACGAATCTATTGGCGACTCGACATTGTCTGACGCCGTTTTCGTCGCCAACCGCATTTCCAATAAATCCAATTACGGGCAGACGGTGTGTGCGTTCAGCGTAAAACCAATCATGATTGCCCACCCCTTGCTACCGGGCATGATATTCGTGGGGCCTGCGCATAACATGAGGCGCAAGACAACAGCCATTGTCGACGAAATCTGGGCTGGTTCACGTGCTCTCATTCCCATCTTGAGGAGCCGAGTGACTGATGCCGGAACCGTGAGCTCGCATGAAATGATCGAAGCTTTTTTCAAAAACATTACTGCGCGATTTGGTCGCGGATGGCGCCCTGACATACCAGCAGGCTTGGCTTGGGCCGGTCCACCACAGTGGCTGGCGAATTCGCGAGTTGGTTCCATGTCAAACGAGCGACGTGCTGACAGTCGTGGGCTCAGTGTGGATTCGTCGCGTTCGTCTGTCGTCAGCACTGATACAGCAAGGTCGAGATTTTCTCAAAGTGATTTTGATACTAGAGATCTGTATTGGATCTCGTTGGACAAGGCATGGGAGAGAATTCGATACTGCAATCTCGTGCTGGAATCACAAGTCAGTGACTCCGCTTTGCGCACACTTTCTCGGCAAGTTTTGGAAGAAAAGGGTCCATTGCCTGTGGGAGAGATCGGCAAGATGCTGCAGGAAGCCTGTGCAGGGATTCCGAATATGTCGGCCGTCCTCAAAGAGCGCTTCGGCGGGCTTAAGAAGTTTTTGGAGAGCTACCCCGACGACTTCGTCTTGGCCACGGACCACCCCTTCAACCCCAGCGTGTACTTGCAGGACTCCCTATCAGCGGATGAGTTGGGTATGATTATGCGCGGCGAGCCTCTGGTAAAAGCGTCTCAGTCGAATGCAAAAGCTAAAAAGACTGCCCGCGCCAACAATCACGTCAATACGAACCGCGTGCTTTTAAACCGCAAGAAATCGCCTTCTCCGGCATTGCAAGCTTCGCCTGAGGCGTATTACAACACGTCCGCCGCACAAAGTGGGTTCTACCGCTCTCCTTCTTTTGAATCTCTAAATCGCCAATCTGCTATGAATACACCGAATTCGCACCGCTATGCTGGTGCGGGCTTGAGCCAGAGGCAGTTGTCCCTCACCAGCAGCATGGATTCAGGCATCATGCGTCTCGGAAGCGCCGAGCGAGACCCTCGCTTACCACCTTACAATGCTGGGCTATATACTGCGAGCATGTTTGGCCAAATAGGTATCGACCCAATGGCACCAGAATTTTTACCAAAATCAGAGAAGCTGATGTAGATTACTCACTGGAGCGAGTCGACGTGAGTGTTCGCTCCCGTTTCACGAGGTCTGAAAAATATAAATGGTATGAATTGCTATTTTATATTTGACATATGTCTGTATAATCTATGTTCATAAAAGAGGCCCCGATTGGAAATCGAACTCTTCAAACATTGTTGCGAACGCGCGGGGACCTCGCACGGACGGACGACAACAATATGTCAAGGGGTCGATGTCCGACCGGGAGATCTTAGTGGGTGGCGCGTTTTCTCTTTCTTTTAGCCTCCGGTGCTAAATGTGTACATTGTTGAGCACAAAATTGTGTATAAAATATATTTTTTAATTTTGAAGATGTTGTTGGATGTTCAGTTCAACAAGAAAGAATGAATAGCGATGAGTTAGTTTAGAAATACTATGTATCGTATTTGTATTGTAGAACCTAAGATATGTGCCGTGATAAAACTTCAAACTGGACAGCACTTCGAAGTACATCAAACTAAATTATTATTTCTTACCTCTCCTATTTTCTGTCGTATAAAAACGCTGGAAAACTGCAATAGCCTCATCAAAGAGGACTCCACTCTTGATATCGTAGGGATGGCCCTGAGATAAGTGACTATCATTATGTACTGTTAAAATTGAGCCATTACCACCAAATCTGTCGTTGTGACATCCAAAGACAACTCTCCGAACGCGCATTTTTGACAACGCGGCCGCGCACATGATACAGGGCTCACAGGTGACATACAACTCACAATTTTCAAATGCACTAACAGGTATACTCCTAGACAAAGCTTCCGTGATAGCTACAATTTCAGCATGTTGGGTTCCATTGCGAGATTCATTCGTCTTATTCGCTCCACGAGAAATGATATTTTTCCCTGTCTGATCCACAAATATACAGCCAACTGGAATCTCCTGTGATGCGAGCGCTAAATGAGCTTCTTTTAAAGCTTCGCGCATGAAATACTCTTCACTGAACTCCATGACGTAGAGATAATAGATGTCAGGGTCCTCAAAAATTTTAAACACTTTAAAACAACACAAACATCGGAGAAACTCTGAGATAAAAACTGCACTTTACTGCACCTGTGTTGGATACTACTGTCATTTTTCGTGGATTGAAGTCGGGATTGACGGGAATAGAAGGATTTGTGTCTTATGCATATTTAAATACCCTACCCCAAACCTTTATTGAACTTCTGTGTGTGTATGTGTATGTTGTGCGCAACCATCAATTATATTAGTCATTCGAGTGATGCTGCTCCTGCTTATTCACGATGACATTGGCCTTTCCACCTCTTGCATAGGCATAGCCAAGGACTCAACCTGCTTGAGCTTTACCTCTTCAATAAGGTCGTGCTTGGAACCCAGTACACGGAAACAAGCTGACGGACATGCAACGCAGAGAATCGATAACCAGCTTTGTATTCGGCAAAAG
>JACCDO012188439.1_pt1 | contig 16913 bp, 5 predicted proteins | sample 7446101 | NCBI WGS metagenome assembly JACCDO01 (sample SAMN15323440, study PRJNA562643) | freshwater metagenome | isolation source: river surface water | place: USA:Blue River Watershed | collected 2017-08-16 | reverse complement strand
TAGTATAGTAATTATATGGTACAAGGATGATAAGATTATAGCTGTGCATATTCAAAGATAGTGTATAGATGACACGTTTCATGTAAACTGTAATTAATCACCCTAAACTAAAACCTAAGTTTGAAAGAAAAGCTCATGCATCTCGTCGAAGATTGATATCGGAAATTATATGCTTCTAATTTGGAAAATAATGTATATATTTTTATGTTATTCTTTACATTCAATACAATGCGCATTGTCATAGTTTCATAAAAACCATAACTAAAATTAATATATTATTTCATAGAATTTTCAAATGTTTCAATAAGTATATCATATATGATTCCAATCATTTCAGAAAACTTTTTTAATTCATGTAATTTTTTCATAGCTAATTCTTTTGTAGTAACGACATTTAAATCACTTACTCTTCCAGCACTATTTAAAAGCCAAACAAAACCTTGTGCACCAATTCTTACACAAGCAAAACCTTTTCTATGCATATATTGTCTATCAGTAGTAGTACGTGAACGTCTTATCGTATTACCAACAAAAGGTTTACTATAATTATTTGCTGTGATCGAACTGTTAATAGCAATACTAGATTCAACTTCATGAAGTAATGATACTGAAAAAGTATTTGATGGACTAAAAGATCTCCCTACATTATCACCAGATAAATTTAATGATAATGAAGATGTTACTTTTTTAGTTGCATTCATATTTTTATTTCCACTAGTATCATTATAATAAGGAACAGGTAAACCAAGACCTTCCCAATCAGTATGTTGTTCTTGATGTTCAATCCATTCTGTTTTGTCGTCTTTAAAATATAAACTTTCAACTAATAATACCGCAGTAATTGACCATAATCCTGACATATGAACATTATTAACAAATGTTGAAGGAACTTGAATATATGGTTGTGCACGAAAGGGATGTACTTGCAAATTACTAGTACAAAAAAATTCTGGTATTTGAGCCATACGTAATGACCATGATGTACATCGTCTATGTAATATATTAACAAAATCATCCATCAACCATGAATCACATGCTAACCAATGAAATTCTAATTTAAATGCTCTATTCATAGATGCACAACCATCGTATTTAAAAAATGCCCATTTTGGATTGGAATGATTAGGTCCTTGTAGCCATATTTTAACAACATTATAATTTTTTGAATTATTGGTGCTTTTAGTCTCAATATTATCTTTGATAACATCGATAATAACTTCATTATTAGAGCAATATTTACCAATATGATGCATTAGTTTATCAATTTTACTAAAATATGTTTCCACATCAGAACAATTATTGGTAGAATTCTCATCGGTATAATCTGGTAGTATAGCAAATCTTAATCTTTTAGCTTTAACATTATCATTCGTCATATCTAATTCAATGTTACCAAGTAATATTTCATCAGCTGTATTCCATGCATATTCTGGTGTAGGATATTGTTGAAATGTTTGTGTCATTGTTTGATATTCACCTGTTTGTGGTACCCATAACTCATACATATACGTAGCCTTTTTACTTGTTGTTGAAAAATTAATATTGTCATTATTATTTCCTGATGAATTCGTACTTTTACCAGTCCATAAAAATCTTGTTACTCTCACTTGAGACATGGATGGATCATACGATAAAAACTGAATTCTGTGACCCATTGTCAATATATAAAATAACTCTTTTTCCTTCGTGATGTTGGAATTTTGATTATATTTATTACTCTTATTGGTACTTGTCACTTTATTCATTTTGGAAGCATTCATAATAGGTTTTTTTGGTACACTTCCACTCCAACTACCATTAGAAAGAATATAATTTTTATATCCAAGTAATTCTTCGTCCATATTTGTTTCAATTTCAACCAATTGAAATTCTTGCGATAATCGTTGACATATCATTTCAGTTAATAAATCTTCTGCTGACATGAAAGAACATAATTGTTTATCCATAATTAACTCGTAATCTCCTTGAATATGGTATTCTTCATTTAATTGCGTAACCGATGGCATGTACGATGTAGTTAATGGTAACATAGCAGGCTGACATAATGATTTCATATTTAACCCATAGTGACCAATCAAACTTTTCTCAAATTTACCAGATGGAAATACATGCGACCATCGTAATCTATTATGTGTTCGTTTCAATACAAAACTTTCTCCTTCTTCTTTGATAAATGGATTCACTTTATTTCTGCTAGCATATTTACTAATAAAACTAATATCCTCTTTATTCTTATCGATATAATTTTCTGCACTACCAGAAACAATATTATTATTATATCCAATTTTCTTGGATGCATTATTTTTAATGTCACTTGCTTTATCTAATGACGAGCTTAATATGGATTTAGTATTATTTAAAATTGAATAATAATGTGGTGATGATGAAGGTGAAAATCCTAATGGATTGTTGATATTCAATGAATCCTTGTCTTTGTAATTATGATTTGATATTGCAATGGCACTTGACATTTTATTATTTCTAGCTAAGATACCTTTTTTATACGTTGTAACCGATTCTGTGGTATTACTGTTCGTATTACTCGCTTTCGATGTATTGATTTCCTTATCAAAGCCTTTAATTTCCTTTTCGATGCCCGTTATTGAATACGATGAATTGGTTGAACTACTTATATTATTTGATCGCTTTGTGGAGGAAGGAGAGCTTGTATTATTTGATGGCAAAGATACACTATCATGGCTGTGGATAATGGGTGCAAAAATATTACTGTCATGAGCATTCATCATGGACAATATTGAAGATATACTACACTCGGATGATAATGAGCTCAAAACTTGACAAGGATCTTTATCATTAATGTCTCTATTAGTTATAGATCCCACACTTGTAACACTATTTGATCTCTCTCTTCTTTTATCATTTTCTAATGAAGTGGTGGATATATTGTTGTAACATATAGCATTATCTTTTTGTACCTTATTCAAAACGTTTTCAAAATGTATTTTACCCCAATATGGTAAAGCAATATTCATTTTATCGTCATAATTTATTGAATCATCACTACCAATGTCTTGAATACTATCATTGCTTCGGATACTGCTTAAAACCTGAGTATGATTGCTACAATCACTATAATATGACTTCGTTAATAAACATTTTAATGTCATGGGTAATGCATGCGCGTGAATTAGCGACATTTTAGTTTTTCTAATTTGCGAATTATTATTATAGAAATGTAATGAACCATTATTCTTTTCAGCAAATGGTAATGCAACAAAATTTTCACCCCAATTAGCTTCATCTTTGGATATATTGACGTTATCTTTATCACGCATATTATTAAATTCGTGTAATCCAGACCATCGATAATTTCTTCGGTCCATTGTGGCAATGCTACTTGTATTGGAATTATCTATGATTGTTGAATTGGCTGATATATTACTATTTTCAACAGATGTTGAGCTATCTTTGTCGCAATCAACAAAACTGACATTAACCCAATGTGGGGATTCATAAAAATCAGGTAATCCATGTTCTTTGCACTCGACATGAAATAATGGAACAGTGTGTAAAGGTGGTTGTGATAGTGAAACATAATCCAAACCAATGCCATTATCCATCATTCGTTGTTTGCTAATTAAAGCCATAATAGGTTTTACTTTAAATATACCAGTACCAGCTGATATCATAACAATAGAATTACCTGTGCGAAGTAAATCTCTATCCATATAATGTTTATCCAATATATTTAAAGTAGTGTTGATTGCCTCCAAAAAGTTTCCACTAGCTGCATCTGAAGGTACGGCAATGGGTTGAACTTTATTATCATTTATATCAATTCCAAAATCTTTATTACTATGGACTGAATTATTGTGAACACTCAAATCTATAGGAGAATCATATCCACCACTACCACTTAATCCAGACCATGTTCTGCTACCTATTCTACTACTACTATTTTTCATACAATCATTTGAAATATTCCAGCCGACAGAGGCAGAAAATTTCCAAAATTCGTCTCGTAAAACTTTTAATTGAGATGCTTTATCAACATCAGCAGCATTTTCAATAACAACTTTAAAAAAATCTTGATACCATATACCATCACTACCTCTTTGCACTAATGATGGTTTAGTAGTTATATCAGGATGGACAATTTTATCACCTTTATTCAAATATAATGTTCTAGTAAAAAATATAACTGTCAATGAGTGGGAAACAGTTAATAATTTCCATTTGTCAAATATTGGTTCAACGAATTTATGTAAAAATTTCTCAAAATAAATATCACCATTTTGATCATACTCCCACATTTCACTTGATATTTGAACAAGCCATATAATTCTAGTAGATCTTGATCTAAATATAAAATGAGATCTTTCGGTTATGATTCCTGATACCATTGGTTTTCCAGAATTACCTAATTCTTGAATTGTAGCCTGTACACCATCAACTCCAATATTTTGACCAATATATACTGGTCTACCAAACATTGCACGTTTAAATCTCCACATATTGCCACGTTGTAAAAATTGACGTTTAAATGCCAATTCAACGAAATCAATTGATGCATTTTCTATATTAACTTTGGTTACATTCACACGACTAAATGATTTAAATGATAATGATTCAGCTATTTGTTTCGATAATGAAATTTCTAATCTACCACCGACTGTTTGTAAAGATGGAACTTTTAATATTAAATTGGCACTAGGACGATCAGGATCGGTTACACTTATATAATCACCAACTTCAAATTTACCAGAAAATATATCTTTATTTAAAATTATGTCCTCTGTGGTGTGTGCTTGTGTATGCACCATCAAAGTAAATGAATGCGACATTGTGGCGCTTCCAATACTAACACTGGTCATACCGCATTATTACTGGTCTATCGTTTCATGTTAAGCCAATTTTTGCACATTGCAGACTGGCTATTGTTTTATATTTTTTACCTTTTTTTTGTAGGTACCATTTTTATAATCGACATACCGGTAGGAATACGCTTAATTAAATTTGTATGCATTTACCATGAATCACAATACATTTTATTATAGAAAATAAAAATGATTTTTGATGAATCGAATTTTAACATTAAGAAGTATATACTAATTTCGGTACAATTATGTCTTTAATTTACCAATTCAATTTTAATCAACAATTTTGTTGAAACAAGTATCTTATGCTTATTAAACTTAATGATTTCGCTCATTTATATACCAATCGTAATTCCAAATGGATGTTTATCATTTGGGCCGGTTGTTGATAATCAGTTAAAGAAAAATAGACTTGGATCACTTTAGCTACCATATTATCGCAAACCAATTGTGGTTGATTGCGAGATGTACAAAGTTCCATCATGTGCTCGCTCTATGTCGAGTAACATTGATGAGTTGAAGCGTCGTCATGATTTAGAGTCTCTTAGACCTTATATCATCCGTGAACAATGTTTTCCATTAAATGTTGACGGTGCACATGCTCCAATAACAATGGAAGAGTTAAAAAAGTTGGCAAGAGCTTGGAAATTACATGAAAGAAGAAATTTCTGGAAGAATCATACTGAGAGAAATGCTATGGTTGCTGTTTTGTGTTCACATGTATTAGAAAAACAACGTCTTCGCAGTGGAGGTATTGTAACTTCAAATGAAAATGACAATACATCTCTTGATCAAAAAAGTGTTAATAGTTTGAATGATATATCAATGGTTTCTGTTACTTCAGCTTATTCGATGCCATTGGCACCTTCCGGAACATTAAAACATACAAGAAAATCACCTAGGGAAATAAAAAATTATTGTGGATTAAAATATTTTTTTAGAGAAGTATCTAGTGTAGAATTAACAACAAAATCAAAATTCATTGAAGCGCCAGAACCTGAAAATAAGCCAGAAGTTCAAGGTATTAATTGGAGAAGGGAAGATTTTAATTTGAAAATTGATACACCAACCTTATCAGATAATAAGAGCAGTAAACATTCTTCGTTAATTTTAAATTCATCACCTACTGGTAAACCTGTAATAATATCAATTGAAGACCAATTGCGTAAACATAGATCATTATCATCGCATTTACATAATTATTCTTATACAAATAATTATAAAGTGAGACCAGTAACAATTAATAATATCCAAACTTTTGTTAATTTGTCAGATACTACTGATTATGTTGTTGCACTAAATCTAGTGACTGGTATGTCTAATATTGTTAGAATTCCTGCTTCACGTCATCTTTTGGTTGAAATTAATGGTATGCACAAAATTACAGCATTAGCTAATGTTGTGAATGGAAAATCTAAAGAAGGTACTTACGGTTCGGCTCTATTTTATTATTATTATTCTTGTGAATCTGATTTTGAAGATCGTATATATAATGAATCTAATTCAACACTACAATGTAATATTGAAAGTACTGATGGTGAATTGATTTTTATTACATTATTTACTTTAAATAACCTATTAACATGCGTTGATCGTGTTAGAGTCGCTGAAACTATATTAAAAGTATTTCATTCATGTTATGAGCACGAATATATCGATTTAAAAAATAAAACTGTTATTGAAAATATTTTGATAATAATTTTAAATGCTACTGGATTTGTTAATTTACATGCACCCATGTTTCGTGCTGATTTATTAGAAATCTTGAGTAATGTTGCAAATTATGCTGTGAAACAAAAGGAAAGTGACATTGCTATTTTATTGGCAAAAGTATTAAATTCATTACTACATACAACAGAATCATCTGCTCAATATATTTCAATCGATTTTGCTGCTATATTAATATTAGTGATGAACTTCACCACGCATGACATCAATAAATATACATTCAAGTCATTAGCATGCATAAGTGGTGTAAAAGCTTTCGAAGATATTGTATCTGAAAGTGAACAAATAACAGTTATAACGTCAATTATCATAGACACAAATCCTAAAATTAAAATGCCTGTTGATGTCGCGCTTGATGCTGCGAAATATTTCTTTAATATATCAAATCCTGAGAAAGCTAATGTAACGGAATATATAAGTAAATTGGTTGGAGATAATGTGATCGAAGCTTGTACCAAATTGATTTCATTGACAAGTTTGAATATTGACGTAGTGAAATATTGCAGTATGTGTTTGCAAAATATATTTAGTGTTAGTTTTGTTGACTACTATGACAAAGCCCAAAGTGTTATTGAACCAATATTAGAAACTTTGGAACGTACACATTTTGTAAATAGTATTTGGGTTATGTATAACATTTCGTGTAATTTGTATGCTCTGTCACTGAAAAATACTCATGATCCATCAATAAGAACGTACCTTTATGATAACAAAATTCATTTGAACATGCTGGATTTTTTTTATGAAGCGAGTGATAAAGTGGACAGTGCGTCCGCTTATCTTCAAGTGTTAGTTCAAATGTGCCAGAGTCCTGATGTTGTAGATGAATTGCTAGAAGCAGAATTGCTTACAAAGTTAGCTGAAAGAATCCAAGCCAAACCACCTTCACCTGTTGTAAAGAGAAAGACCATTGTAGAAATTGAGAATAAAGATAGTGAAAATGAAGAGGACGGTGGAAATGGATCACCACCTGGTTCACCTCACTCCAAACCATCTTCTCCTTTGAATAAGAAGAGAGTTGTTGATCGTTCCAATGAAATTAAGATTTATGATAGTGTTAGTAAATTACTATTAGCCGTTACCAAATGTTATTGCATGAATGATGCAGCCAAAAAACTAGATAGTATTCAAATATCCGCAATTATAAAACTACTGGATGTAATATGCAATGCGACAGGTGTTACGGTAGTAATTATATCGCAGTGTGCATTATCATTGGCATTTTTGACTTTGTTGGATATTGAGTACAAGGATATCAATTTAATTGTTAGAAAAATTATTACATTTTCTCATTCGGACAATATTTTTTTAAGTGAAAGTTTAGCGGCTATTTTATATAACTCGTCTTGCGCCCAAAAGAATATGTCGGTTCTATTAGCTGATGACTTTTGTTTAAATGCAATGATAAAACTACTTCGATCAGGTAATACAAGTGTACAAACTACTATTTTATGTGCTATGCGTACATTATGCACAATTCCTAGATGCATAGAAATTATGTCCAGTGGTAGCATCTTATCGGATTTAATTGTGATTGCTTTACTTCGGACAAGTAGTATTGATATTAAAATTGTATGTGGCGAAGCGTTTTACAATATGCTCTGTCATGCAAAAACAAGACTAAAATTAATAAAAGGTGAATTTTGGTGGGGTATGGGTCGTTTATGTCGAGAAGATCATAATTCTATCAGAGAAACATGTGTACGCACGTTGTATGACATTTCTTGTGAATTCAGCACCTCTGATGATCCTAGTCAAAATCTAATAAGAATACTACGTGATAATCATGTCTTTACGTTTATTGTCGATATAAGTACAACGTCACCAACAAAGTTCTTAGAGTCTATATTAAGTTCAGTTACAAATTTAATAAACGGATTTGAAGATAATAAGCCTTTTATGGCTCATCATGAAGTAATATCACTCGTACGTTTGGCATTAGATGCTATTAATAGAGGAACGACTTTAAAAACCATGGTTAGTGCGATCAGTCTGTTGACATTAGTAGTTCAGAAATCACAAGCTGGTGCAGATACAGAATGTGTGCAAAATGATTTACCTGAACTACTCAATAGACAGTGTACACTTTGGGCACAAAGTGAAATATGCAGGGTTAATGTATGTAAATTGTTGTATACATTGTCATTGTCCCCATTATTCACCAGAAGCATTCAAATTAACGACTTGAGTAATGTGTTTGATGTTGCATATAGCAAAGATCCAACTAAAGAAAGTGCTGAGAACTTATTAGGATGTATTGCAAATTACATTGACAAAGAAAATTTCCATCCATCTATATTAATTAAAATGCCAGTATTCACCTATTTAATGTGTGATGTATTGTCAGTACCAAGAAGTTCATTATCTATATTGAAATTTTATGGTATTGATGATAATTCTTTGTCCCAATTGCATTTCTCATCATTAAGAAGTATATCAAATGTACAAGTATCTCCAACAAGGAAATCTGCGGATAGAACATCATTCACTACCCAACTGCTTGCCATATCCGTTTTCTGTCATGTTACCAATATTTTGCTGCCAATCAGTAAAGAAACAATGTCGTCAGAATTCGTTTTGGGATTTATAAAAATCGCGTTTATCTATGATCCCACATTGTTGAAGGTTTTATTACAAATTATTCATAAATTTAGTGAAAATTCAGTAACTGCAGAATGGATACTTTTATCTAACGGTGGTATTAGTTCGGTGCAACTACTAACGGTGTATTTGACTTATGTTCGTGAGCGTGCAATACGTGCTGAAGAGAGTCAAGTTGCTACTTACTTGTGTTCAGTTATACTAAAAAATTTATCATTACATAGCTCTAAAAATCCTAAAGTATTACCATTACTTACTAGTAGTGAGCAGAATAATGGTGCCGATGTATTAATAAGTCATATATTATCCGATTCGAATAATGCCGGTGATGCCGTGTACATGAACATAGCTATTGCATTTTATAAGGCTGCAACCGAAAGTAAGTTAAGCAATAATGGTAGTATTAGTCCATCATTTGTCTTAGAAACTATTCAAAGAATGAATGCAACTATGATTGACGACGTTGAAGTGTTGTATATCAACAAGTGTACTATTGGTGTTGTATTGGAAAAATTTGGTGCAGGTATGGTCGTTGATCCTGACTTTGTGCAAAGCACATTTGCTGAAATGAGAAGTCCATCAATTGCTATTGTCCCGTCCTTAATGGCTGAAATAAAGGTGGTAACTTATGAGGAAATGACAACAAAAGTGTCCTGGAAGTATAATGAATGTATATCTGTCATGAATATTGTTATCACTACTATTCCTCTTGAACCGGTAGTAGAATCACAATGGCATCCAGTACTATTTTTGGAAAAAAAGAGATTAATGGAAGGTGTGAATATCAAAATGATAAACACGGATACATTTTCAATCAATGAGAATGTTGCAATTGAGCCATTTAACTTTTCTGCATTTCAAAAAATCAATAAATTGTATGATTGCGTCATTGTTGACCAGTCTTTATTGGAAAATATTCCATTTACAACCGTTGAAAGTAATACCAAGGATGATGAGAATGATACTCAGGTAGAAAAGAATGATAAAGTCAATGCCGAGCATGAAGTAGATACTGATTATTATGATGAAAGTCAAGAGGAAGTGAGACCCGCGGAATAAATTGTACATATTGTTATTAATTTAGAAATTCTACATTATCTTCATTATCATCAAAACCTTCAATAATAGGGAATGGATCTTCGTATGAAAGCCAAACAACTTTCCCCTTTTTAAACTCTGCATCAGTCAATAAGCATTGATCTATACGTTTAATGAATTCTTTATTTTGCATATTGGTGCCGATAAAAACTAATTCCTGTCTTCTGTCTCCTTGTTCATTGTCCCAATCACTTTCAATTTGTTTTAAGCTTTCATCGTCATCGGGCCACTGATCTTTTGGAGTATCGATCCACCAATTGCCACCTGGTGTTAACTGAAATAAACCACCAGCTTGGGACCAAACCATCATTTCTTCAGGTCGCGTAGCCAACCAGAAAAACCCTTTAGATCTTAACACTTTTTGTTTATTATTATTGTATTCCTTTTTCGCTTCATTGACTTCGTCATCCTCGTCCCCTAATTCATTTTCAATAAAGTTCATTAATCTTTCGGAGTGGAATGGTCTTCTAGCCCTATATACAAATGAACTTATCCCATATTCCTCTGTTTCTGGTGTATGTTCTACATCACTATTGATAGCTTTTAACCAGGCCACAGATTGTGATACTTTAGTAAAATTATAACTATTTGAGCCAATAATTTCATCAATATTTATTTTAGAATTAATGGACTCAATAATTTTAGCTTCACTATTCAATGATCTAATCATACTTTTCACTTCTTTTAATTCATTTTGACTAACCAAGTCACATTTATTTAATATAATAATAGAGGCAAATTCTACTTGACTAACTAATAAATCGGTAATAGTTCTTGTGTCATTTTCGGATGCTTGCAATCCTCTATTATGTAAATCATCTGCTTTTAACATATCCTTCCTAAAATTAAATGCATCAACAACAGTTACCATTGAATCAATATTTGCCACATCTAGAAGTGATGTAAAATTAGAATTATTATCAATTACTTCATCCCTTTCATCAATATCATCAATATCATTAATATTAAATGTAAATGTTTCAGCAACGGGTAATGGCTCTGATACACCAGTTGATTCTATAATTAAATGATCATATTCATTTAATTTTGCTATATTACTTACTTCCAACAATAAATCCTCTCTTAATGTACAACAAATGCAACCATTACTCATTTCAACTAATTTTTCTGTTTGGTGTTTTACATGTGGTTGAATAAGTGATCCGTCAATATTTAACTCACTCATATCATTCACTATTACCGCGTACCTTTTTCCATCATGATTACTTGTTAATATATGTTGTAGTAGTGTAGTTTTACCCGCACCTAAGAATCCAGATAGTATAGTTACTGGTAATTTTGTATTTGTTGATTCTATTTCAGATATACCCGCTGTTACCCATTTTTTCAATAAAACACGATTAGATCTCAAGGTTGTAAAAGAGCTTGCAATTACGAGTAAAGCCGATAATATCCAAGATGTCAGCAATAAAGGCGTCATCTTCGCACCGTGTCGCGTCCAGAATGGCTCTTTTTAGTCACGAGTTGATTTGATTCCTGAAAGAAGGCTCAAGTGCGACTTTAGTAGGTACGTTCATTTGTTCCTGGAGGGATTACGTAAATAAATACCTAATTCAAATTAATAATTATTTCTACAAATAATTACAAAATCATTATTGAGTCAAATGACTTACACAGCAATGACTAAGTTAAACCTATTATTATTCTAATCTATCTAATTTACTAACATTAATTTGGGTTGGGTCCTTGTTGGTACGTGCAAGTTCAATATCATTATTTAAATGCATGATATTCCCAGTTACCATCGCATCAAATTTATTGTCTTTATTATAATTACCATAATCAATTGAATCGGTGTTATTAAAATCGCGCAAAGAATTCGTAGCATGAATCGTCTGTAATTGCATTTTTTTGTGCCTGAAATATACATATGCACCAATACCACCAATTGCTAAAATACCGATAACAATTCCAACTACTAACCCAGCTACACTGTTACTGCTGTCTTCACTTTCATTATTGTTAGAATTATTATTAATCACGGTAGTAGGATCATGTGTTGGAGTATTCGATGGAAATAAAGTCGGGGAACTAGCAATGGTAGGAACTCTCGAAGGTTTCAAAGAGGGACTATATGTTGCTATTACGATTTTTCTAATTCTATTATTATAAGTATCAGCGATGTACACATTGTTGAGATCATCGGTTGTTGTCGAATAAGGATAACTAAGTTTAGCAGCTGTTGCAGGTCCATTATCACCACTAAACCCACTATTAGTACTGCTTCCGGCAATCGTTTGTATAACTCCATCAGAAGCTGTTATTTTTCTAATAGCATTGTTTCCAGAATCGCTAATGTATATGTTATCCTCGGTATCTACCGTAACGCCCATAGGAAAGTTTAAAATAGCATTAATGGCTAAACCTCCATCACCAAACCATCCATAAGTTGATAATCCGCAAATAGTACTTACTATACCTGTTGAAGAAGTAACCATACGTATTCGATTGTTTCCCGCATCAGCGATGTACAAATTGTCGCTACTATCTAATGCGATGCCATAAATGTAATAAAAAATTGCTGATGTTGCTGGTCCCCCATCTCCAGAAAACGCAGTGCTAGTTGTAGAACCTGCAAAAGTTGATATTATATTTGATACAATATCTACTTTGCGAACACGATTATTTCCATAATCAGCGATGTAGACATTTCCACTTGAATCAAATGCAACCTTATGCGGCCTATCTAACTGTGCACTTGTGGCATAACCACCATCCCCTGCAAATCCAGCTGTGTTACTTCCAGCGAAAGTTGTAATGATACCCGATGTTACTTTTCGTATATTATAATGGCCATAATCAGCGATATAAATGTTGTCAGTAGTGTCAGTAGAAACGCCAAAAGGGTAGAAAACTGTTGCAGCTGTTGCTGCTCCATTATCACCACTAAAACTGGTATATCCAGTTCCAACGATAGTACTTATTATACCATTTGATACAGTTACTTTACGAATTCGATTGTTATTTGTATCGGCGACATAAATATTACCCGAAGAGTCTATGGCAATACCTGCTGGTGCTTTTAATGTAGCAGATATTGCCAGACCTTCATCACCACTATAGCCTCCACTAGTTGTTGTGCTATTTCCAGCCACGGTTACTATATCTTGTGATTTGATATATGCAAGAAAACATAAGAATATAAGTATGCTTCCCCACATAATGCTTGAGCTGCTTCAAGTACGGTGATTCTGGGAGGTTTCGCTGCAGTTTATGCAGAAGGAAGTGTTTGTTTGCACTACTTCGTTTGGTAAAATTTTCCATCGCCTACCTTTCCGGAAACTGCGGGTTCCGGGTTGCTACTCTTTTGGATCATGTAGTAAAAAGTATATAAAATACATAGATATGAAAACGATTTAAATGATTTTTATTTGCATAAATAATCCTTATTGTAACGGTCCATTTTTACATTTATTTTAACAATTACAAAATTTTTGATTTTATTAGTTCGAAATTAATGAAAGTATTATTATTAAATTAACGAAATGTGAAACATTAATATTATATAACCCTATTATGCTCCCAGAAAACAGGACCCTCTATTTTTACAATTATAATTAAGGTGGTAGGATCACAAAATAAAACAAAATGAGTTCATTTAAGGAACCTCAAATTGTGTTCAACTTCGAGGATGGCGTAGTCTTGCCTGAGCCTGAAGCAACTGAGCCTCCAGCTCATTTAAAGTTACCAAAAGGAACCTATAAAACTGTAGTATGTTCACATTGGCTTATCGGAATGTGTGCATTACGTGAAAGATGTCACCATTTGCATCGTCTTGATAGTTCAAAATCGGACCGATGTAAACGTGGCAATGATTGCAAAGTGAAAACATGTATGTTGAAACATATTGACGAACAGGGATTGTTAGAATGTTTATATTTTAGGCAAGGTTTTTGTTATCAAGGACCATCTTGTAAGAGAAAACATATAAAGCGCTCACCTGATGAATGTCCCAAAGAAGCGGCATTTGAACAAGTTGGTGGTAGCGTTCAAAATCAAAATCAAGTATGGAATAAAAAAGCAAAGAGTTCACAACGTAATGAAAATTATAAAGTCACATTATGTGAAATGTGGTTAGAAAAAGGTGCATGTCAATATAATGATACATGTTTATTTGCTCATGGTGAAGCAGAAATATGTGAAAGTATGATTCAGCAAAATGAATTATTTCATGATTTCCAAATTTATGATCCAACAAGAAATTTAATGCATACAAGACCAGAAATAATTAAACCATTTCCAGAGAATTCCAAAATTACATATTTTTTAGTACAAGCACCAGATTTAAGGTCACTAAGTATATCTAGAAGAAGAAGTATATGGCAAGTGTCTACAAGAATTGCACCTGAAATTAATGCCGCATATCGTGCATGTGATTATGCTATATTAATATTTTGTGTACGTTCATTAAAAGGTATATATGGTATGGCTAGAGTTGCTGGACTTATTAAGGATCATATGAATCCTAATTATCCATTAACTGTTGAGTTTCCTGTTGAATGGATAAGAACATTTAGAGTATCATTACGAAGTATTGCGCAATTAAAAATAAATGAAACAGGTATATTTATTGGTCGAACATTTGGTGATGCAAGAATATCAGATAAAACATCAAAATTAGTAATAACAACAATATGTCGTAAAGAACCATGGGATTGGGGGCCATCACTTGATTATGCTGAAGTTGGTATAACAAGATTATCAGAAGCTGAAGCATCTCAAGTAGAAAAATTATTACCTGACCAAATGTTTACTGAAACATGGGTTGAATATGTGACAAAACAAAATCTCAATGCACCAGGTAAAGCAGCACAATTAGCTAATTTAGGAAGTACTTCGTCGGATTATTATAAAGATAACTATCCTGGTTTTATATTTTCTGCAGTTGAACCTATTATTGGTGAAATGTTTCATAGATTTTTATTTGGTTTACCTGCACAAATGAAAGATGTTGTTATTCATATTGGTGCACCATTATTTTTGTTCGATCCACATTCACAATTATTGTATGGTATTTTTAGTGCTCAGTCATTAGTTATCGAAAATTTAGATCCAACTGCATTTTTAAATTGGTCATTAGGTCCAAATGCCTTAGCCGCTGGTAGTGTATTACCCTTACAAGTTAAATTTCGTGTGGAGTTAGATGCCCCACCTATAAATGTAGCTCAAGATCACGAATTTAGATCAATATTTAAAGATTTTAGCAGAGCTGTTGGTACTACAATTGGTTTGAAAGAAACGAAACAGCTTGCAAATTTGTTTGCCACTAGAGCTGGTATAAATATACAAAATGATAGTAAATTTTACCGTAACGAAAATGTTACATCAATGTATAAGCCTGCATTTAAAAATATTGAAATTGTACCTATTGAAATTAATGCACCACCATATAATATTAAACGAAAATTATTAGGTGATAAGACAGAAATTATTCAAAAATTAATTTATGATGCATCTGGTGGTAATCCAAAAGCCGTGAGAGTAAGAATGAGAGGAATTGGATCTGGTTATCCTGAAGGTCCCGAGCAAAAAGAAGCCCCAGAACCACTAAATTTCCATTGTTGTGCGGAAACAGAAGAGTTGTTAGCTCGAGCCATAGTGAAAGTAAAAGAACTAGTTGCAAGAGCAAAGAGAGAGTTAGAAGGATAGAATCATTGTAATTATTATATATAACAGTTTTTATATTTAGGTTGATGCATTTATTTCTTCTTTCTGTTCAGATGATATTGCAGCGTCATCCTTACTCTCTCTATTTTCCTTTTTCATATTAATTTTTTCCATTCTTGCATTTAACTTTTTCATTTCTTTTGGTTGTTTATTTTCTGTGCCAAAGTGTTCTAATACTGTTTCTTGTAATAATTTTTGTGTTTCTATTACGGTATCTAATATATCAACATCTTCTACTTGTCTTATTTCACCTAATTCCTTGATCACTTTTTTCAACTCGTATATATCGTTCATGTTATTATTCCATTTATACAAATGCATTCTAGCACTTCGTCTCTCTATTTCAACAATGTCATCTTGTAAATTATAGAAACATGATGACATTAATGCATCTTCGTCAGTAAATTTTTGTGCTGTATTTTGAATATGATAATTTGCTTTTGTTACAAATTTTTGTTCACGTTTTTCTTCTTTTTTCTTTTCAATACCAAATGTTTCGTATGCTTTCTTTAAATTTCTACTTACTTCGCCACTCTGTCTTTCAATTGCATCTGGTACAGTTTTATTAACAAATAAATTTGCATCTTTTTCAATTTTATCTATTCTTCTATCCTCTAGAGGTAATAAATCATCATCAAATTTATTGTATACATTTTTTATTTCATCTAATAATGATAATGTAAAAGTTTCGATATGTTTTTCATATTCATCGCGCATTGATGTTATTGTTTCAAATGCATCACATGATTCTCTTTTTAATTTTGCTTCCCATCCAGCAATTCCACTCCATACATCATCTAATCGATCCTGAAATGCTCTATTCTTTGCTTTTGTACCTTTATCTAATTCTACTAAATTTAAATCTAAATTTTGATCTTCGTGGATTATTAATGGTAGTCTCTTGGATGGAGGGTACATGGACGGTGGATCGGGTGCTATATCAACTAGTACTGGTTTCTG
>JACCDO011918582.1_pt1 | contig 16918 bp, 7 predicted proteins | sample 7446101 | NCBI WGS metagenome assembly JACCDO01 (sample SAMN15323440, study PRJNA562643) | freshwater metagenome | isolation source: river surface water | place: USA:Blue River Watershed | collected 2017-08-16 | reverse complement strand
TCCTACATCACATAGACCAACGTCACAACCATCCAGTCAACCATCCAGTCGCCCATCAGGTCAACCAAGTGGTGAACCGTCCAGTCAGCCTAGTATGCAGCCTAGTAGTCAGCCATCTAGTCAACCATCTAGTCAGCCATCTAGTCAACCATCTAGTCAACCATCAAGACAACCTACGACCCAACCATCCAGTCAACCTACTATGAAACCATCCCGTCAACCAACCAATATTCCTACCTCAAATCCTACATCACATAGACCAACGTCACAACCATCCAGTCAACCATCCAGTCGCCCATCCGGTCAACCATCTAGTCGCCCATCTGGTCAGCCTAGTATGCAGCCTAGTAGTCAGCCATCTAGTCAACCATCTAGACAACCTACTATGAAACCATCTAGTCAACCATCAAGTCAACCCTCTAGCAAACCGTCATGTCAACCGTCAAGTCAACCCACCTTGTCGCCATTTTCTTTGCCCACGTCACAACCATCCGGTCAACCATCTAGTCAACCTTCTACTATACCATCTAGTCAGCCAACCAGTAGCCCAACTTGTCAACCATCATCCCAACCGACATCATGTCCGTCAAGGCAACCAACATCTCGTCCATCAAGGCAACCTTCATCGCAGCCAACTTCACGGCCCACAAAACAACCTACAAGTCGACCTTCAAGTTCGCCAACATCTAAACCAACCGAAATCTACTCCGAGTCTATTACATTCGAGTTTATGCATCGTTTTCAAAATATTAACTTGAATGATTGGAATTCCAATTCCACGCATTTAATACATTACCAGAAATCACTTGTCGCAAATGTTCCCGGTTTACTTCTTGAACATATTGCAAGTGTAATTGCGAGTGATTTATTACCATCTCGGCATCTTATTGTTAATAGTACTAATATATGGTCAAGAGGCTTAAGTGTGAAAGGGTTGTTACTCACTACAACTCTAATTATTCCTGTACCAGCCACAGATACGACCTCAACTTCGGATTTAATATATAATTCAATAACGTTATCAATTCAAAATGCAACAAATTTGATATTAGCTGATTTACAATCACTTAGTCCACTATTTCAAAATGCTTCACTAGAGTCAGCAGGATTTACTCAATATGTTACGATTATAACTCGTTCTTCGTCACCAACTTCAGCACCGACAATACACGTTCCTATTTCAAATAATAATTTTTTTGTTGTTGAATCAGCTTCTATGGTGTTATACCCTACATTTATAGTTCTGACATTGATATTTTTGTTGTCTTCAGGATTTGTTCGACGTCACAGTTATTATATTTTGATGCTTTGTATCGTCCCATCTCTACAAATATTAAATCAGCTGATTTACATTATGGTTGTACCATTTTGGTCGTATGAATATTTTGTTGTAATGCTATTATTGTTAGTTCTACCAGCTTTCAAATTATTACAAAAAATATATAATTTTAATGCATATCCATCGCATATTACGCGTAATGATCAAGTAAGTGATGAAAAATCACCGAGATTTATAGGAGTATCGTTTGCTCGGATACTAAAGCGGACACTTTGTGTATTCACTCAGTTCCTATTACTTTTAGTTGGAATATTATTTTACCAAACAAAATTGATGATCATAGGTCCTATATGGAATTTATGGTTTCACTATTGGACTTTCTCTAATCGTTTTCAAATTGAGGCCGATGTTAATATCGAATTTTACCACGAGACTATGGTTTTCGAGTTATACTTTCAGACGATACCAATGCTTATCATTCAACTCTTGAACACTTCATGGGTCTACGGTAAAATGTTGCCCGTCTATCCAATAGTTAGTATAGCTATATCGATATTATATACAATTTATGGCGTTTGTCGATATAGCTACTATATTGTATTCCGAAGGCTTCCATACAGCAAAATTCCACTATCCGCTTTTTTTGAATCAATTAAAGTTGTACCAATTGATAAAATGAAAGGTTCAAAAGTGTCATCAATACAATCGATTAATAAAATATTCCCTGTAACAGAGAAAAGTGAAATCAGAGCGGTTGAAATAGTCAATACACATGTCAATCACGTTCATCAACAACGGTGCAATAGTCAACCATTAAGAACAAATAATACTAATACTCCACGAAATGCAGAGTTTTATTTTGACGAATTTAAGAATAACGATTCTTTGTCTATATTAAACTTTGATGAGTTATATAGTAATGAATCCTCTGACATAGGCACAAATTTTGATGAGCTTGATGGTAGTGTTGCTTCTTTTGATGAAAGTTTTGAGTCGTTCAGTAATATGTTGACCGATGTTGATGATAACGAATCTATTGATTTCAACGATACAACTAATTCTACGAATATTCACAAGCATTCTATTGCAGTCTCGATTAATAGTTTATCGTCATCATCATCAATGGACTTCACAAATGATACACCTTTAGATTTTGATGATATCGCCGATAAAAATTTTGATGATGTTGATGATGATGAAGATTTTGATGTGATTGATTTGTGATGGGAGTTGATGAAGTTGATGTAAATAATGTATATTTATTTTATGGTATTCAAATATATCATATAATCATATAATCATATAATCATATAATCATGTAAGAATGGCTAATGTCCATTCATTAAATACCATTTAACGATTTTGGTACCTACCTACCTATTTTAATACCGGTACCGTACTAATTCTGTCACAAAAGAATTTCTGTGTGTCTGAGACTCTGAGACACAGATCACACAGTGTCTCACAGTACGGTAATCTTCCTTTGCCGTAGGTACGAATCTAGCTCAATGGGGAAAGGATTGAACCCTGCTGATGCGTTTCGTAAAGAGCAACGACAAAAACAATTAAAAAAAGCAAAAGAAAAGAAAAAATTACAACAAGAAGTATCTGCACTTTTAAGCGATCCAAATAAAATTGATGAAGAAATAAATAAGGTACAAAAGCAATCTGATGAAAATCGCATGGATAATGGACTAAAGATTAGATTGAAAGAGTTGTATCAAATGAAATCAATTGCGCTGAAAAAGCAGCAGCAAGCAAAATTATTGACTAATAACTCAACAAATTCAATGCAATATCATAGCACAGGATCGCAGCAAATTGCGAGAAATCTACCAATAATGCAATTAAATCAGGACAGAGGAATGCTGTTGGGCGGTACAAATGGTATACCATTGCCTCCACCTAGACCAATTATGGGTGGTATAAATGGTATCCCATTACCTCCACCTAGACCCATTATGGGTGGTATAAATGGTATCCCATTACCTCCACCTAGACCAATTGCTAATCAGATATCATACAATAGTTTATATTCGCTGCAGCAAAGTCAATATAGGAGTAATAATATCGATCGGTCTTTTCCAGACCCATTAGATCCTTCCAATAAAAGTTACACAGAGCGACCGACAAAACATAACCAAAGTAACAATCAAGATTCAGTTGAAGAAAGTAAATGGGATAAATGGGATACTGCTGGTTATGAGGAAGATCAACTTAATGAGTCTGTTAATTATACTGCTGATGGGGAAGAGGAACAAGAAGAGGATCAAGAAGAGGATCAAGAAGAGGATCAAGATTATGGCGATGATCAAGTAGAAAGTTTTATTGAAAATAGTGAAGGCTTGGAAGATAGTGAAAAAGACAATAAGGTTGAAGGGAAAGGTATTATTACTAATAATCATAATGTGGAAGTAGTAACTCATTCTCAGCCATTTTTTGGATTATTAAATATGCCTAAACCATTAAGCGCCGAAGAATTATTGAAACGTAGACATGCCACTACGGGTAGTAGTTCCTACATCGGTCCATCCATGAACATAAATAGTATCACCACTGCAAATTCTCCCAAAAAATGCGAAGAAGTAGATAACTCAAACGTTTTAAATTCACTGTTAGGATCTTATGGAGACGACGATGAAAATGATGATTTTATCATTCAACAAAATAACAATGATGCATTCCTTCAGCCACACAATGACGTTAGTCATCAAGTCCGTGACACATCAAATAAATTGAAAGTTATCAAAGCTGAGCCCGGAATAAAAGCTTTAGTTCCAAACGTATTGCGTTTCAAAAGAGGTCTGGCTAATAATCTTCCCGTTAACAAAAAGTCGAAACCCACTGTTGATAGTGGTCTATCAGTAACAAAAACTAATTCAGTTGATGATGCATACCTCAGTTTTATGAATGAAATTAAAGATGTCGTATAAAATGCTTCCTATTTTGTAATACAATATTTACACAATGTAACCCTTAATATATTTTATTTTTGCATTGGAAATCATTAATTTAGAGATCTTCGGAAGTCATCAAGTTGTTTTATATGTTCCGTAAGAGACGTTTCATTAATACATTGATCAGTAACGCCTTCTGAAAAACTAACCAGCGCTGGTGGAGCAATACATAATTTAGCGATTGGTTGTGTATTATTGTTAGCTGTAAAAGGTATAATACCCTCAGTTTGTCCCCAAGCAAATGGCATTTCTTCTTCAAGAGCAAAGGCTGCATCACCCGCATCATCATCAATTGAAGACAATCTGTCTCTATCACCAATAGAATCCCTATCTTTAGTGCCCCCAAAGGATTCTCGATCTTTATTACTATCACTAGGTATTGCTTTTCCTCCTGCTGTTTCGTTATACATTGCTTTTGCAGTAAATGGCGAATTTGGTAATGCTACTTTCAAATTTACATTAAATTCTAACAGCTGTTGGGTCGCACTTTGTTTCATTCGTTCAAATGAAGCACGACGCAATGATTCTCGATAAGAATGGATTGAGTACGAGTTATTTCCAATACCATTTCCTATATTTGGTGATGTTGATAGTAAATTAAGTGATTGTGGAAATGGAGGACTCAATCCTTGCATAGTTTCATCATGTAGGGCCAAATTATTCATGTATTGCATTGTTGGGGATTGTCCAGTGTGTAATATATTTTGCTGCATCATGAAAGGTGGATATGCATTTGGCGATGAATTTATAGATGTATAACCACTATCGGGATACAAAGGAGGTTTCTTATCTGAAAAATTTGATGTTTTTGGAGGTGTAGAGTGGACAGAATTGCGCTGTGGAGTAGAAAGTTTACTACTATTACTATTATTATTTATACCAGCACCACCACCACTACTACGAATTCTCGTTTCAGAATATTCATTATCAAGACTGTTACTCCTTGATTTTTGATTATTTTCTGGTGAAAAATATTGAGGGGTAAATGGAGAAACAGCGCCTGATGTAATAGGTATTGGTATAGGTGTAGCATTTGATTTATTACTCTGTGGTGCAGTATTATAACTACCGCCTTTACTCATAGGTGACGTCAATATAGTTAATTTGGATGCTATTTTAAGTATCTTTTGTAAATTACTACCATTAATATATTTCAATTCAACTAATAAAATTCCTCTTGGGGTAAGAAGCTGAGGAAATTGATATGTAATAGTCTCATGTATAAATGAGGTGGGAACACCGTTTTTGTCCGGATTATAAAATGTGCAATTAATGTTAACTATGTTAGGCGATAATTTCAGTAACTGAAACCCTGGTAATAATCTAACGAAGCAATACAAAGATCGAATAAAAGTAATGACCTTTTTCTGCACTGTTGTAAACCTTCCATCTCTAATATCATCATTTCTATTATAAACAAACTTCCAACGTTCCATGAGTAGCGATTCATTCGTATTATTATCGTACAAGTATAAATCGATTACTAATGGGGCTGCTATATTTTTTTTCCATGTTGATATTAATTGTGTTATATAATCTTTAAGCGACAAGTCTAGATAAGCCCTTCCTTGTGATGTCAATGAAGGTGAGATTTCAGCATTCCTACCAGTTAAAATAATTTCTGCTGCTTGATGGTAAGTATTTAGTATTAAATTATCACATCTTTCAGCGAGTGTTACTTTACCACTGTCCATAATTACTACTTATTCTTCCTTTTCAACTTCTGAAGATTTCAATTTTTTTCTTTTTTCGGTACCGGTACAATTTCGCATAAGAGAGAAAGAAACGGGTTGCACTACAAGCACACTTCGAGGACTGGAAGTATTTATCTCACACACCTAATAACTGTTTATCCATCCTACAACAAAATCTAAACTCTAAACTTTCCAAAAGAATTATTGAAACGTTAAGTAACGGTAACAACGGTACCGGTGAAGGCTAAAAATTTGGCGAATTTTTATTTTTAGAAATTCGACAAAACCCCGTGTGACATTTTAGGTTTATGTGGTAACTGTGGCACTTTATCATTGATGAAAATGTTTTGGTTTATATTATTATGTTGTTTAATTGCCGTAACGATAGGTGAGAATGCATTACATGGAGGGACAATAATGGCATTGGCGGGAAAAGATTCCGTGTTATTAGCAACAGATTCAAGATTTTCTTCGCAGCAGACTGGTCCTTATTTATTAGGTAAACATTATCGCACTGTATGCAGAATTGGAAAAAATGTTTTGATCGGATGCTATGGTTTAGATAGTGATAGTAGGTTATTAGTTGAAATTTTGAGAACTAAATTTGTATTGCACGCAAAAGATTCATTTCAAAACGATTATGTAAGAAAAGATTGTAACGAAGAACCTATCTATCACCCTCAATCGGTGGCTAGAGTCATCTCTAATAATTTATATAGTTCTAATTTAGCTATATCACCAATCATTGTTGGTTTAACTAGTGATAACAAGCCGTATATATGTAGTATGGATGGATTAGGAGCTCAGACATTATCGAACACTTTTGCTATTAGTGGAACCAGTACGGCGAGTTTAATGGCAGTATGTGAACAATATTTTCAGCCTAATTTAGATTCATCCGAATTAATTCAATTAGCTGAAAAATGTTTAAAATTAGCGTTACAACGGGATGTTCTTAGTGGTTGTAATGTAAGATTATATCTTTTAACACATAGTTCTGATATTATTGTAAAAGATTTTCATACATCTGACGTTTAGGTTACAGTTATATGGTATGTACATTTGACATTTGTTACTGATTGTATTGTAGATAAAAATATTTTTTCATTAACTTATAGACTTGAGGACCATCTCCAATTAGATACGACAATATGTATAAACACGCATTGTCGCCAATAGCTGATACACCTCGTAAAAAAATAGCAATCCCAATTTTCAAATTAAAGGCAGCTTTAAATGCTTTATCTATTCTCTCACTTGCATTTTCCAGAATATTACTACATAATGATTTACCAAGACTAATTTGTTGTAATACAACATTATTTTCAATTGCACTTAGCATCGCATTCAATCCAATTTCTGTCCAATTGATATGAGATAAATTTAAATGGGTAATATAATGATTATGTTTAATTTCAGCAGCAATAATTTTCAATAAATTCTCATCAAAAATCATTTGTGAAAAATTTAGATATGATGAATCTGCGATTTTATTCGTAATTTCATCGCTTGATACGGTGTAACCAAAACTCTTATCATACATGGTATAAGTTAACCCAATTAAAGATTTTAATTTTGGGTGCTTTGCTTTCACATCTAATAATTTATTTACATGTTTTTCTCTTCCACATGTACACTCAAGTGAACACTTTTCTGGACAATTTTCAATTTTATTTTCTAATAAATTAATTACTATTAGCTGTCCATTATTCACACCATTTGTTTGTATTCCATCACATATATTAGTAATTGCATCCATTGAAATATAATTCTCTTGAAATTTATTTTGCTGTAATCCGAACAACCCGTTATTACTTAAATCTATATATTTTAGTGTAGTATTCTTAGCTATTGCATTACTAATCGCAAAAACTGAAGCAATATCATATTTAACAAATATATTTTCATAATTCTTATGACCAGTTATTTCATTGTTGGATATGTCCAAATATTCAAGAGATTTATTTTCAGCTAGTCCCAGCATTAATCGTTGACAGCCTAATGGCCCAATTTGACAATTATTCATAATAAGCTTCCGTAAAAAAAATAAATCACCTAATGCTTCACCGAGATTTACTGCACCAAGCTCGTTTATAAACGAACCACTTAGTTCAATAGTATGAATAACATTATTAAATTGTAAAATTTTTGTTAGCACAGCTGTAGCCCTAGCACCAAAATCAATATTATTAAATTTCAAGTGTTCTAATGTAGGAAATTTTAGTTCAGAGAGACAGAAATTACTACGATCTGCCATGGAATTACTTGTAGGATTCAAATTTCCTGGAGAATTAAACGAACCAGAACTAATTGCGGATGCTACAGAAATAGGAACTAACGATTTCATCAATTCGATTATGGGAAAAGGATCATATGAATTATTAGATCGTTTTCCACAACATGGATTACCAGACAAATCAATTATTTTAATATTCGAATGGTTTATTTCCCCTTCGCCTTGATCATAAAATGCTTTGTAATAGGATGAAATAGCCAAAAATCCACTACGGCGAATTTTATTAAATGATAAATTAATTTCTCTAAGTTTAGTATGATTTTTTGCCACATTTATAATGAATTGTACAGCTAGACAGGTTAGTTTATTATGACTTAAATCTATAAACTCAACATTGCAATAAGTATAAAATAGATTTCCAATACTAATTCCTATTAATTCTGTATCACAAATAATATTACAATTGCTTAAACATAATTTGGTTAAAGTAACTAGTGGAAAATTATTTAGAATAGTTAACCCTTCAGCACCAAAATCATTATTACTAAGATCAAGAAATGTTACATTTGAAATTTTTGGATTTACTAATATTTCACATATGGAACGCACACCATTTGCACCAATTCCAGATTGTTGTATTACCATTTGTTGTATACTTAATTTACCGCTAACTTTTTTCATATTTTTTGCCAATTCATTGAGTAAGTTACTTACTCCAGCGCATCCAAAGGTTACATTATTTGATAAATTTAAAGTTAATTGTAATGGTGTAATAGTATGACAACCACTATTGCTACAGTAATTAATTAATTCGTGACTTAAAAGTATTCCAGTTATCGGTTGTAATGAATGATACGATAAATCAATAGTTAATTGTGATGAATACGATACACCACAAAGTGATCTATTAGATAGTGAATAAATTCCACTAATTAAGGATCTAGATGTCATTAGATCGTCACCAAATCCATTATAGTTGATAGTAAAACAACGAATTGTTTTATTGATTAATAATAATTCTTTTATCATTTCTGCCACGAGTAAGCCATACTTCCCTTCAATGATATCCTCACTTTTACCTGAGGTATGCACAATATAGTCTCGTTTCATTGAATTTATTTGATTTAAACCACCTAAATAATTGTGACTCAAATCTAAGTTGATAATGCAACTATTATACTTCAAAGCGTTAAATAATTCTTCAACTCCGGTGAGATTAAGTCGCCCTCTTACCAGCCTTTGCGAGACATAAATGCCAACCAATTTATTACCGCTTAAATTAAGCGTTTTTAAATTACTTAATTTATCATTTTGTAGAGCCTTAGTAAATAATGTACAACCTTCGATTCCAATATTATTATTTTTGAGATTAAGATAATTGTAATTTTTACAATAAACAGAATTTAATAAAACAGCCAAACAAGATGAACTAAAATCGCAATCAATAATACTCAAATGAGTTAGATGCACAGGATGATATGATATGAAGAATTTTACATCAGCAACGTTATTGAATATAATACTTTCAAGAATATTATATTTTTCATTTTGGTTATCGCTTGGACAAACAAATTTATCAGTGGCAGTTATACGCTGAGTAAATTGGTTATCTCGATAACCAATTAATTGGATTGAATTCAATTTATAAGATTTCATTAATTGTAATTTAGTTGTCAAATATTTTTGCACTGGATCAGATGGCGATACTCCAATTGATCCATCGATTTCATCATCTGAATTAGAAATCTTATCGATCTCCGACAAAGGTTTCCCTGGCTCCATGCAATCCGAGTGAGTTTTAATGGATAATAGGCATAGTTTATTTTTCAGGTTTTTTTTCAAAAAAAATTTGTTAGGATTTTTCGTGCATCGCCAGTGTACCTTGGAAGCAGTCCCATGTAAACAAAAGATAATTTAAAGTGATTACAGAACCCTGGTGAATAAATGAATATATTATTATTATTGTTGAGAGACAACTGATTAAATAAGAAATTTGTATTTGTTTATTTATTTTCCACAAAATATATTATTTTCTTCCTCTGTTTATAGTACTGCTTTCTAAAAAAAAGATTACATTAGTATAAAAATAATATTAACGTATTTAACAATGAATGTTAACCCTACGGTTCCGGTTCCTCCTCAATTTGGTCTTGGCTGCCATACGATAAAAACATAAAAATTGCCATGAGCCGTCCGGTGAACAGTGGTTACGCGTCGCTGTTAGCAAATGCTAATAATGCAGCGAATGAAGAAGCTAAACCTGTTGCTGAGCAAAAGGTATTTACTGATGCTGATTTTAAAGTAAAGCCAATTAAGGATGTATCAATTGATGGCTTAGCACTATTAAAAATTGTGAAACATTGTAATGATCACTTACCATCAATGGTATCTGGTTCTTTATTAGGAGTAGATGTTAATGGAACTGTTGAAATATCATATGCTTATCCTTATCCTCAGCATGCATCTAAAATCCAAAAAAATAAAGACGATGAAATTATAAATGAGGACGATTATGATGATCAATTATATCAAATTGAAATGATGAAAATGTTGGGTCAAATGAATTATGATAATAATGTGGTCGGCTGGTATCAATCTTCATATTGTGGTGCCATTTGCACTAATGATGTAATATTACAACAACAACAGTACCAAACGAGTGAAGATTTAGCTGGCAATACTGTAGTACTAATATATGATCCACATCAAACGAAAAAAGGAGGATTATGTATCAAAGCATTCCGCTTATCGGATAAATTTTTAGCATTATTAGGTGGTAAAAGTGCTGCTAATGTTGAACCAAAAGAAATTTTTGAAGAATTGCCTATAAAAATAACTAATCAAGGACATTGTGCAGCTTACATTACATGTTTACAAGATAATCATAAAGACGATATTGATGATTGCACATTTGAAAATTTATCATTAAGTAGTAGTGATAATCAAATCGAAAAACAATTAGAGGAATTAGCTAGATGGATTAAAGATTATTTAATTCAAGAGCAAATTGATGAAGTTCAACCATATGTAAGACAAGTAGGAAAATTAAGACAAGATTATGTAAAAGCGGCAGCAAAAAGACGCAATGAAAATCAGCAGAGAAGAGAAAATGATGATACATTGTTATCCACTAAAATCGAAGACTTAGGCTTGAAAGCACTACCTGAAGCACCTTCAAAAATTGATAGTTTATTAGCGATTGAACAGATCGATAGGTATACACAACAAATAAACGAACAAGTAGAATCATGTTTTACTAAACTAACTGTCTCGTCAAAATTAAATGAATATTAAAGAATTGTGTTAATTAAATAAATAAATACCCCCTATCATCCCTACGCTGTTATCTGATTTATTGAATACGAATGTAATGAGCCACCAGTCAATAATGTAGGATCATTTCCTCGATTAACATTAGTAACGTCGATACTTTCATTCACACAACCATATCCACCACCACCAGGAGACATAATTGTTAAAATATCACCTGAAGTAACGTGGATAGTATTTTTTCCACCTAAATTAATAACTTTATGCTCTTTGGTTACTCTATCATAAGTTCGCAACAAGTTTATTCCTCTTTGAGCAGGCGAACCTCCACAAATTCCATATGGTTGGAAAGCTCGTCTTTCACTTAGTATTGATACTACTAACGGTCTGCTAAATTCTAATTCTCGTACAGCACCATCCCCTCCATGAAATTTTCCTTCACCGCCTGAGTTATGTCGAATAGAAAATTGTCTTAATTTTACAGGATATCTTCTTTCGAGTATTTCAGGATCAGTTATTCTCGTATTAGTCATATGAGTGTGTACGGCTGAACAGCCATGCCATGTTGGACCAGCGCCAGCGCCACCACATATTGTTTCATAATAGCCCATAGCGGCATCCCCAAATGTTAGGTTATTCATACATCCTTGTGATGCAGCACAAGCCTTAAATGCCTTTAACACTACATCAGTTACCCTTTGTGATGTTAATACATTGCCTCCAACGACAGCAGCATTAGCAGATGGATTTAAAACGCTATTTTTTGGTATCTTAATTGAAACCGGTGCTAAACATCCTTGATTTAATGGTATATCAATTGTTGGTACTAAGCAACGTAGACAATAAATAATAGCAGAGGCAGTCACTGCTGGTGGAGCATTCAAATTGCCGTACATCTCGCAACCAGTTCCATTAAAATCAAAAATAGCAGAACCATCATTTCTGTTTATAGTTATTGCTAATTTAATCGGAGTACCATCATCTAAAAAATCTTCAGCAGCAACAGTATCAACTTCTTTCATATTTTCTCTTAAACTAAATTCTTTTAACATATTTCTTACTGCATCTTCAGCACATTGTTGTATATGTTTCATATAAGCTTGAACAACTTCTAATGAATATTCATTGACCAATTCATGCATTAACACTGCACCTTTAGTGTTAGCAGCCACTTGTGCTCTCAAATCAGATAAATTATCGGATAGATTTCTAGTACCATAATTACCTTCAAGTTTTCCTGGAGCTTGTAATAGTTCTGTAATACCTTCTTCTTGAAAAACGCCTTTACTGACTAATTTAAATGCTACTATAGCGGCACCTTCTTGAACTAATGTCTTACTTAAAGGTGGCATAGAACCTGGAGCAATACCACCGACATCAGCATGATGTCCCCTAGATGCAACGAAGAAAACAATATTTCCATTTTTAAAAATAGGAGTTATTACTGTAATATCAGGTAAATGACTTCCACCTGCCAATTGAGGATGATTTGATACTAATACATCCCCTTCTATTATATCATTTCCCCAATATTTAACTTGATATCTAACAGCCTCTGACATTGCACCAAGATGTACTGGTAGATGTGGTGCGTTTGCTACCAGTCCACCCATTGGATCAAATAAAGCACAAGAAAAATCTAACCTTTCCTTAATGTTCACACTAATTGAAGTTCTCTGTAAAGTCCTTCCCATTTGTTCTGCAATACCCATAAACCTATGTGAAAATACACTTAAATATATAGGATCTAATGCAGTCGTAACAACTTTATTAACGGCCTCTTCTACTACAATTTCGATATCTAAATTGTAAATGTATGCTTTGCAACCAGGTTCAACAACGACAGTAGCCACATTCTGAATAATTATAGCAGGACCCATAATTGAGACACCTGAAGGCAGTGAAGATGAATAATACACAGGCGTTGATAATCTTCCACCTTCAAAATATGTTGAAACAATTTCAACGGGTGGCAATTTTGTCTCGATTGGTATAAAAGATTCAATATTTGGTCCAGAATCATATTTATTCGTACCAACAGCGACCGCTCTAACACGGATATCATCAATTAATATTTGTCGATTTGTTAATTCAAAACCATATTCACGTTTATAGTTAGAAATAAACACTTCTTCGTACGATGTATCTGAATCAGAGAGACAAGTCATTATAGCTGTATCAGTGCCCTGATATCTACAATTTAAATATTTGGTGCATTTAATTAATATATCATGGACACCCGATGAAAATGATGATGTTTGGCGAATTAATTCGTTCGTGGCATCGATTTCTAATCTATCAAGCCGCGCAATTGCTTCATGCAATGAAGACTTGGTCGATGTACCACTAAATGGTTCTTGTTTCTCAACCACAATATCAGCAAGAGATAAACCAAACGCCGATAAAATACCAGAATATCTATGTACGTAAATTTTCTTCATACCTAATGATTTAGCAATAGCGCAACAATGTTGGGGACCTGCACCACCAAAAGTTGATAAAGCATGCTTTGTTACATCATAACCTTTCATCGTAGTTAAATTTCTAATAGGTCTTGCCATAGCTTCATTTGCGACATGAATAAAACCATATGCCACATCGTCTACTGTATATACTTGATCTTGTGAGAATCGATTTATTTCGTTGGTCAACTCTTCAAACAATCGACGAGAACCATCATAATCGAGTACTTCATTTTCATGAGGACCAAATATTGCAGGAAATAGGTGAGGTTGAATTCGACCAAGAAGAACATTTGCATCTGTGACAGCTAGTGGCCCTCCTTTACGATAACATGCTGGTCCAGGATGTGCACCGGCACTCTCTGGTCCAACTACAAATAATCCATTTTTAAAAAAAAGTCTTGAGCCACCACCAGCTGCAACCGTATTAATATCCAATTGTGGCGATTGAATTGTAACACCGGCAGTAATCGACTCAAAAACATGCTCGTATACACCTGCAAAACGGGAAACATCAGTCGAAGTGCCCCCCATATCGAATCCAATAACAGGTTGGGTATTAATTTGATTAGATTTACTATAAAATGATGTCATAGCATATCCTACAACACCACCAGCAGGACCAGATAAAATTGCTCTATTCCCGCAAAATGATTGCATGGGTGTTAAACCTCCATCTGATTGCATAAATGATACGTTTACATTTTTTAAATTTTCATCAAATCCTTTTGAAAAAGACGCTAAATATCGCTTTATTATTGGAGTCAAGTAAGCATCAACACAAGTGGTACATCCTCGAGGAACAATTCTGACCATAGGCATAACTTCACTCGATAATGAAATTTGATCAAATCCGCCTATTTCCTCTGCAATCGATTTGACAATCTGTTCATGTTTATTATATGTATAACTATGCATAAATACTACGGCAATACTTTTAATACCTTTAGCTAATATATTCGATAAAACTAATTTAATTTCATCTATCTCAATTTCATGTTCAACGTATAATTTTTCTCCAGATAAACCAACAAGAATATTATCATTATTAAGACAACTATTATCTTCATCGTCTTTAATTAATACTATACGCTCATTTATTTCTTCACAATGCTCATACAACAAATCAGGACGCCGAATTTCAAGATCAAAAATTTTAGGACGTGATTGATTACCAATTATTTGTAAATCTTTAAATCCTTTGGTAGTAATTAATGCAACTCTTTCACCTTTACGTTCCAATAATGCATTAGTCGCGACCGTTGTGCCCATGCGAATATAATCAATGAGCGAAGTATTAATTGGAATATTTCGAGGATATGGAGAACCAGTTTCTTCCTCTAATATTCTGCGTATACCCTCAGTAGGCGCATCATTATAATTTGATGGATCTTCGGATAATAACTTCAATACTCTACTGTCACTTTTTACAATATTATTACCCTCAACATGATCAACTTTACAGAACACATCTGTAAATGTGCCACCTCTATCGATGGCAAAAGAAAAACGCTTTGATGACATACCTTTTATGCTTCCTTTTTTGCTTTCCGGCTTTGTTTCCAGCACAAATCTTTGATCGATCCCTGAGGGCGAGATAGGCCATTTCCATGAAGGGCCGGAGAAATTGTAACCAGTTTAATTTTCAAACAAAGTTCAAACAAAGTTACAAAAATAAAATAAATCTTAATCGTCAACATCATCATCGCCATCATCATCACCCTCATCACCGCCATCATCACCCTCATGACCATCATCACCATCATCACCATCATCGCCGCCATCATCCTCCTCATCTTCATTATCATTCTCCATTTCACCTACATCATCATTATGACCTTCATTGTCTCGATCATCATCCTGTTCATCTCCTTCATCCACATCATCTGAACCTAATTTTTCTTTAATATCCTGTTTTACAATTTTATTCTTTGCCGTGTTATCAATACTTAATTCAACCACTGCTGGATTAGGCAAGGTTTTTCTTTCTGCAACTGATTTAATTGATGACAGCTGATAAACTCCATCATTTCGACCAGATTTAGATATATTTGAAATATAATTAAATAGGGCATCATTATCAGGCATAGTCGAATGATAAAGCCATAAATTATCTAATAATTTATCATAATTAAATTTGTTTTCACCTAGACTGTCAGGCAAATCAATGTCATCATTCTCGATGATATTAATTATCAATGTTAATTCACTTGTATTAAATTTAATTCCATTATTTAGTGTAGTTTTAAAGTTCTCGAATTCTATTGAATCCCGAATATTTTGACGCATTAATAACTCACGTAGTAAACATTTTAATATGACAATACTATAAATACCATGATATTTGCTAATATAACTCGTGTCCACTTGAATTAATATTGAAAATAGTACTTTGATAAATGATTCAGTAACTTTCAATTTTTTAACTGATGACACTAATGTTCTTTGAGATTCTAAATTACTTACGCAGAATACGATTAATGCTAAACATGCTTCTAAACAGAATACATTTGATTGATTCGTTGATATAAAATGATTCACTAATTTCACTAAAATAGTAATACCGTCATTTTTAACTACTAATATTTGGTTGTGCCTTGATCTGGCACATAAAACTGTTAATGCCATCACAATACTCATCACTAAATTAATATTAATGCTAAAATCAGGATCTAACTTTAAATCATCATTCATGTTCTCATTAGATACGTAAACAATTGACGAATTTATTAATGAGATCATAATGTTTAATAAAGTCATGACTAAATAGGAGCTATTAGCTTGAAAATATTCCTCACCTTCAGTGGACGTAGTCATAGATATAATGAGCCTACATATATATTCAATAAATATTTCACTAGCATCCAATAAATATTCATTTAATCTAGAAGCGGTACTTTTTTCATCATTTAAATCACCAGCTGTTTTTGATTCAGAGACAAAGCTATTGGGGTCATTAAAAGCAGTTAAAAAAGCATTTAAATATCCTATTATACCATTTTCTAGCCTTTTGGTAGGAG
>JACCDO012111729.1_pt1 | contig 16921 bp, 17 predicted proteins | sample 7446101 | NCBI WGS metagenome assembly JACCDO01 (sample SAMN15323440, study PRJNA562643) | freshwater metagenome | isolation source: river surface water | place: USA:Blue River Watershed | collected 2017-08-16 | reverse complement strand
CGGGGCCATCAAACCCCCGAGCATCCGGGTGCCCGTACTGATAGGTGTATTGAAAGCTCGTCGTCAAAGGACGCGTAATGACGCCAGCAAGGTCGTATTTCCTAAATCCCTGCACGATGATGAGCGCGAAAGTAGAGATCGCAGAAAGAAGAAGAATGAGCTCGACCGTGCTCTGGCCCGATCGGTCAGCGATTCGGCCGTTTTGATTCGTCCTCATCCGTGGCCTCCTAGAATCCAAGAAGCCAAAGGGTCGGACAAAAGAATCCAAGCGGCCGCTACTGCGATCGGTAAGCCGAAGGGAACGGTACGAGAGCGATCGACTTTAGGGAACTCGAGTGCAAGCTGCGCGATCCAAGCCGAACGGAGAAATCGAAAAATTCGGTGGAACACTTCGCCGAGTTTTCCTTGAAAAGCGAGCACTACAGCAGCGAGAACTCCACCCAAGAGAATGGAAAGAAGAGCCACTTTGAGTGCGAAGAGCGATCCGCCCCACGCTCCTAAGGCCATGAGAAACTTCACGTCGCCCCCGCCCAAGTGCCCCAGAGCGTACATCCAGCCCAAGACCAAAAACCCGAGCAGAACACCTAAGGCTGCGTCGCCCAAGCCCGCAAAGCCATGACTCCATGTCTGCCAAACGAGGCCCGCGAGTAGGACCGGGAAGGTGAACGCATTCGGAATGCGGCCCGTGCGCAGGTCCCACAGAGCGACGAGAGCGAGCCAAACGGCGATCCACAAAAAGTGTCCACCCCAGAGCGAATCAATTGCTCCAAATGCCACCGGGCGCCCTCCCCGTTTTGAGTTGCTTCTCGAGGCCACCACCGACGCGCAAGACGCCGCGATCGATGCCGCCCAAGATGGCGCGAGTCATACCGACGCACGCGACGACGACGAAGGAGAGAAGAAGGATGTACTCGACTGTGGCTTGTCCGGCGTTGGCCGGACGGGCTTGTCCGCCGTTGGTAGCCGGACGGGCTTGTCCAGCGTTGGCCGGACGGGCTTGTCCGCCGTTGGTAGCCGGACGGAGGCGCGAGGCATTCGAATTTTGCCTCAAGCGTCTCGGCCTTCTCATTTTTTTTGCGTGTACCCCAAAACCCCTTCGCACGCGGAACCTTCCCGCGCGGCGCCCGCGCTCAAACCGTCACTGCTCCATCCCTTTTTCGATATCGCTGCCCAGCTTATCCACGATGTTCACGAGCTTCCCTTGGAAGGTCGATTTGAATTTCATGGCCACCATGACAACCACCGAAAGAATCAGGATGTACTCAGTGGTCGACTGCCCCCGTTCGTCACGGAGAAAAGCTTTCCAAAATGAGCGATCGAAGAAGCGCATCGGCAAGAACCCCTGTTCCCTAGTCTCATCGGCGCTCAAGGCCTAAATCTTGAGCCCTAGAGAAGAGGATGAATTATTTGACAAAAATAGTCAAAAACAGACCACGCTCACGGCGACGTTGTCCCGATAAGGACAACCCTGCAGAACCATTTGGATTTCTTGATTTGCCACACCCGCCGGTAGGCCGCGGGCTTGAATTTCTCTCAGGATTTCACGTCCTTCCGAAGGAAATCCATCGGTAGCAAGCAAGACCCAATCCCCAGGTTGAATTCGCGTTTCCAGAATCTCAGGCTCTAAATCCCAACCCAAACCCAGGGCAGAAAGCGGAACCCGAAGAGCCTCTGGAGCATCCGCCGAAAACGGGTCGACTACTCGCCCGAGCGTCCTCGGTGTGACGAGCTCGCGCTCCTGACCCCCGCGAAAAATCCAAGCCTGGCAACCGCCCACGCTGGCCAGTGCCAGAAGGTCTCGATCAAGGAATCCGGCGATCAGTGAAGCTCCCCCTCGCTCATGAATGCCCCGCTCGCGATTCAGCTTCATCAGCTTCTGGTTGGCGTGAAGGACCGCATTGAACAAAACGTTGCCGGCCAACGAGAAGTAGCTGCGAAGTACAAAAGGCAAAGTGGCATCCAGATCCCCCGCCTCCCGATCCAGAAAATCGCGAACCGCCTCACACGAAACTCGCGAAGCTTCGACTCCAGCAGCGGGGCCACCGAATCCATCAGCGACGACAAAGATGCCGCGCTCGCGCCGACAAAGAACATGATCTTCCTGAACTCGCCGATTTCCGGGAGCATCAAACGGCGAGAGCGCTTGAATCGACAAGGGCTTATGCATCGCTGAGGCTCCTTCAAGAAGCGCGCAAGTTTCCTGCGAGCGCGCTCATGGTAAAGATCGTCGTCAGGAGACAGATCAAGCGTCTCCTGGTACTTCGTTCGTGCGAGCGAGAAATCACTGTAGCTCTCGGCCAATACTGCCTCGGTGTAGGCTGCTTTTGCGCGCAGATGGAGCGCTTCGCGAACTCGCTCAATCCCCGCCCGTGCTTGCTCATGTTCTGGGTCCCACTTCACGACCGTGCGGTACCCCTCGTAAGCCTTGCGCGAGTCTCCGGCCTTTTCAGCCGCTTCTGCATCTCGAAGCGCTGGCTCCACTTTCGCGCGAATCTCTTCGCGACATGCCTTCAGGCCCTTCTCAGCTTCCAAGCCCGGTCGGCGATCGCTCGAGCCAATCTGAATCACTTCACGGAATGCAACGATGCCTTCTCGGCACGAGCGCTTCGCCAGTTCCTGGGCGCGCTTCAACTCTTCCCAAGCATGAAGATTCACCTGCCTGCGCACTTCGGCGGCTCGGGCTTCTTGAGCTTTCAGTTCTGCTTGTTCCTGGATCTCGCGCTTCCAGCCCAGAACTTCCGCGTTGTCCGGATCCTTAGCCAGGATCTCTGGGAACTTCAACTGAGCGCGGTCGTAGTCCTTCTTTTGCATGAGGATTCGAACTTCAGAGAGGAGCTCTTCTGCTTGGCGCTTGGCCAGCTCCTTCAGCTCCTGCTCTTTTCGCTCATTCTCGACCACTTCCAGGCGCCGCTTGGCTTCCACAGCGTAGCGCTCAATTTCACGAGCGTTCTCGAATTCCGGGATGATCTCGAAAATCTTCCGAACCTCAAAAAGCGCCTTATCGTATTCTTTGGCAGAGAAATGCGCCTGAGCCAGATCGCGCTGAGTTCGAACGAACTGCTTATCTTTCTCGCTCAGAGTTTCAAAACTCCGCAGTCCCGGACTTGCACCAGGCGCGGGGGCCGAAGAAACTACTTTCTTTCCTTGAGTCGGTGCCTGAGTTTCCGGATCGTCATCAAACAAGAACAAATAGATGCCGCCCAAAATGATGGCCGTCCACAGCGCTTGCCGTTTCGGAGGCAAGGCACGGTACCACTCCAGGAATCGCCCCATCAAAGTGCGGCGACCACCCGCTTTTATCGCAGGCTGAGCCTGAGCCACTCCGGGCGCCGCAAGCGGATCGCCGATGGAAGAGGCGTCAAAGGGACCACTCAACGAAGGTGCCGGGATGGATTCCTGAGAAGAAGGAATCGAAAGAACACGACTCGGAGAGACTTCCGAGACCAGTGCTTCAGCGGGCGCACTCATCGACGCTAGCTGAGACGAGAACTGAGACGCCATCTCAATTCCCGAGGAAGAACCTGTATTTTCGACCTGCTCTTCCACTTTCAGGAGGCCCGCTTCACGCGCTTGATACTCCGGGCTGACCGCGCGGAATTCAAACTCGACACTGGCAATCCGAATTCGGTCTCCGCCCGAGAGCTCGCACTCGGCAGCTTGGGTCCCGTTCACCCAAGTTCCATTCGCAGAGCCTAGGTCTTTCAGAATAAAGCGATTCCCTGCGCGCGCAATTTGCGCATGACGCCGCGATGCTTTTCTGTCGTTCAAGACCACTTCGCAGCCGACTTCGCGCCCCAGCACCGTCAGATCACGGTTGAGCTCAAAGTACTCGACGTTTGCCGACCCAGGCGGGAAGACTAAGCCGACATCCAAGATCCCTTGAGCCACTCCCAGCTTGGTGGCCTCGTCCTCGGAGGCGAGCTGCATTTCATCGGTGTTCTCGGCCGAAAAGTCCGCATCCTGCTGAGGCGCAGGATCAAAACTGAGCGAAGCCGGTGTTTCTTCTGAATCCTCTAACACCGACTGACTTTCTTCAGGCTGGAGCGAATCGGCTTCACGCGAAGGCGAAGGCGACGCCTCAGGTGCTACCTGCGCCTGAGCAAGGTCTTGGACTCGGAGTCGATAAGGGCCGATCTCGACCACATCGCCCAGTCGCAGAACCGCAGAAGTGACGTCCGAACCATTCACGCTGAGGGGAGCAAAATCACTCCGCTTCTCGACTTGAACTTCCCCTGCGTCATTGGTTCGGAAAACCGCATGCTGCCGAGAAATGGCTCGATCATCCAAACGGATCACACAGCCTTCGGCCCTGCCAACGACCGCTTCTCCCTGAAGGGTCATTTGCCGAGCAGGCTGGCCGTCGCGAGAGATATCGAGAACGAGCTTCGGTGCACCCATCAGAGGCCGCCCTCCAGAAGTGCTCGCTCAACCTCTTTCTGTGCTCGACTTGCCTCGAGGTAGCGCGGATCTTCGGGCTTACGAGCCAGCAAGCGCTGAACCGATTCAAAATGCCCTTTGGCAGAGCGAAGGCGTCCAGCTGCGGCGCTCTTTCTACCCTGCTCCAAGTGCTGAGAAATTTCGTCCTCAATCGCTTTCAGGCTATGACTCAGATACAGCCGGGCAAGTGCATTCCCAGGCTCGAGCTGAAGGACGTTTTCGAAATTCAGCCGCGCACGAAGATAATTTCGGACGCGGTACTCTCGGAAGGCTTCGCGCAGGAACATCCTCGCCGCAGGCTCCACGGCGGGTGCTTCGGAGAGGTTCACCACCCGCGAAGGATCCGGAACCGCTAAAGGAGCAGTGCCTGCCAGAGGCGCAGTTTCTACCGCTTTGCGCCTCACTGGGGCCTTCTTTGCTTTTCCTCCACTCCCACCCAGGGGATCGAGAACCACCCAAGCCACGGCTGCACCTGCCACCAGGAATAAGAGCCCTGATTTCGAGCCCGACACCGCAGCTGACTTCGGCGCCACTCCGCCCCCCGAGCGCCCCAAAGCGCGAACTCGCTCGCGCTGAGCTTCCAAGGCACGCTTCTGGTCAACGGTAGCCAATGCCGAGTCCACGGGAAGCCACTCTAAGACCGTGTCACCCACTGAGAACTGCTCTTGTGCCTTCAGCGGCACTCGTCGCTTCCCTTGGCCCTGATGACCAATGCCACTGGAACTTCCCAGATCTTGCACTTCCCAGCCCTGAGGGGAGACCTTCACGAGGCGCGCGTGCTTTCGCGACGCTTTTGGATCCCCTAACGGAATGTCATTTCCTTGCCCCCGGCCAATCGATGCACTGTCACTGGTCAGGACAAAAACAGAACCCGTGTCCGGTCCCCGAAGGACGCGCAATCGGGCCTTCTCGCCCATTTGCTTCGGCGGTTCGGTTTGGCTGAACTTCAGCGCTGCGCCCATGGCAGCCTCCGCGCGAAGCTCATTCTTCCGTCCTCTCGGCCATCAGAACATAGCCCTGAGGCATTCCCCCGAGCGAACCCAATGCCGCAGCAGATACTCGGTAAGAGACTCCCGAGAACTCAAATTCCTCGGAGCCTGAATCTGCGCCTGCCTGACATCGTCCCAGTAAGTCAGTGACAAACGAAGCAAAAGCTTGATCGCGCGCTGCACTACTGAGTTCCTGTCCTTGTGCGGCGTCCTGTCGGATCCCAGTGACTTCTTCGAAGGCTGAATTCAGAGCAAGGATTCGCCTCTGAGAATCACACAAGACTAAAGCGTTTCCAGTTCCCTGCGCACCACTCATCAGGCGGAAAGCATCGGCAAAGTCCTCGGGCTGAAGCCCAGATTGGGAAAGACTGGGATCTGTTGAACTTTGCGAAGCACGCTGAACAGCAACGTTCACCACATCCCAGAGAGGCCGAAGCTCGGAGAATCGAAACTCACGGGTAACCTCGGCGATTTCGCCTTTCAGCGCCTTGTCGATATCGACATTCAACACTTCAAATGGCCGGAGCGTGAGCCGGTAGGCGATGAAGAAAAGAGCCACGGCTAGCAGACCTACTAGGATCAAGGCCTGAGAGTAGGCCATGCTTTGCTCGCCAAAGCTCAAGTCTGCCATCCCGGAATCGACAGAAACAATCGCCATCGCGACGATGGTGTTTCGTCCTAACTGAGGATCATAAACCTTCAGGGGCTCGGCTGCAGCTAAGGTACTCGAATCGAGTCGGACCAGAATTCCTTGCTCACGGCCTTTTCGGAATTGATCGCGAGCTCGCGTGGCAAACTTAGCCTCATCCCCCAAAGTCAGCGTCTGATTGTAGCGATTCGCTGGTGCAAGAATTCGACTATCGAGATCGATGAGAACTGCCAGACGGACGCCTTCCTCACGGTCCAAGCTGCCAATATCGGTCCGAGTCTCACTTCGCCCCACGAGCGCCGCCGTATTGCGCTCGACAATCTGCCTTGCGATCAACTGTGCACGTCGCCCTAACTCTCGCTGAGCAGTCTCGCGCATCTCACTGATCACCGGCGTCACAGCGAGCAAAACACAACCGAGGACAAAAAGACCTAAGACGCCACCCATGACGGTGCGCCACTCATTCTTCAAGATGAAGTCGTAGAAGAAAGGCATCGCCTTCTCTTCCAGCCATCGCTCCCAAGGTGATGAAAGGTCTGCCCCAAGATTCGGGTCGAGCTCCGCCGGCGCCGATCCCGGCGCATGGTGCGTAGGTACACCGCCCATGAGTGCGGGGGGGTGATTCGGCTGCAAATGAACCGTGGGCATTCGAGTGGTTCGCTTCACGCGAGGACGCGAAGCTCGGACTAACTCAAAAACCGTTTCACCCACACTAATTCGATCACCGCGTCTGAGCGTGCGATTTCGGACGAGTTGACCGTTCACGAAAGTGCCGTTGGAACTGCCGTCGTCTCGAAGCAGGACGTGATCGCCATCGACCACGAAAGTACAGTGCCTTTTCGAAACGCGAGCACCCTCTAGACGAACGCGATTCTCGGAGTGGCGGCCGACGCCATTCTCTCCTTCTGAGAGTTCATGGGAAGTTCCGCGTCCTGGACCGCCGACAATCGTCAGCTTGAACATAGAACATCCCCCTTCCTCACGCCGACTCGCTCAACGCTTCCCACAGGAAGCTCCAGAGCATGACTTGCGCGAAAATCGATGACCGGAAAGAGGCGCCAGGGGTGAAGCTCGCGATGAACGGAAGTGACGCGGTACTGAGAATCCACAAACACGACGTCGATCGGAAAACGCATGAACCACATGTGAATGCTGTTACATCGCGGGAAAAAGAGTCCTTCACCGGATGCAAGCCCACGCTTGCCAATGAGCCCAGTCAGGCGCTCAACAAAAGTTTCTGCCACCTGACAGCGTTCTGCCAGGAACGCGCCGCCCGAGACTTTTCCAAATTTCAGGGAGGATCTTTTCGCCAGAGTCATACCGTTAGGTCTTGCCTCCGTAGATCATTCCCAAAACCAAAGGTCCGATAACCATCATGAGAACAGCCGGGAAGACGAATAAGAAAATGGGAAGCAGGAGCTTCTGAGCAGCGGCCGCTCCGGCTTTTTCAGCGCGAAGCATTCGCTCGGCACGGATCTGTTCGGACTGCTGTCTGAGGACGCGGCCAATGGGAGCACCCATTTGGTCCGCCGAGATCAAGATGGCGATGAAGGAATTCACTTCCGTCATGTTGATTCGCTGACCCATCTCGCGAAGTGCGTCCTGACGGGACGAGCCCACTCGAATTTCTCGCAGCACTTGCTCGAACTCTTCGACCAAGGGATTGCCTTTGGATTTCTCCACCACGCGCCCGATCGCACCAATGAAGTCCAGACCGGCTTCAGTCGAGAGCGCCAGCAAGTCGACCACGAACGGCATGGCCTTCAGGATCTCTGTCTGCCGACGCTGCATGCGCCCTTTGGCCCAAAAATCGGGATAAAACCATCCAGCAACCGATGCGCCCGCAATCAGCAAGGGCCCCGCATCCACGAGATCTAACGCTTTCAAAAGCGCAGCCGTCACGGGGAAGAACAGGACGAGGAAAAACTTCAGCGCGATGAACTCGTCGGGAGTGAGCTCGTCGCGAAGGCCTGCAGAAATCAAATCGCGCTTGGCCTTACGACGCGCGTTTTCCCAAGTCCCCTTCCCGCGCACGATGGGAACGAAATACTGATTCAGAAGCGGGCGAACTTTGCGGATGAAAGCATGGGTCGACGTACGCTGGCTCGAGTCGCTGAGTGCTTCAGCAGCCGCACGTGAATCTTCTTCGCTTTGAAGCACGCGACCGAGCAGGAACAGGGCTCCGCCGATCAGCGCCACCCCCACCCAACTCACCCATGTGCTGTTTGCTAAGAGTTCCAAAGTCGTTCTTCTCCGCAGAACGGATCGGCATTTCTCCGAAAACCCCTGAGTTTTCCTGAGCATCCCCTGCCTAAGTCCTTGATTTTTCTATACTTGAATTTATTTATCAAGTATTGCGGCAGCTTATTCCCACCTGCCACACCGCCCCACACGTGCTAACGTTTGGAAATCAATGAAACTTTCACGAATTCAAAAGCTCAAATCAGCGGTGGTTTTGACCGTCCGGGACACGGTCCACACGGTTCAGCAGGCGCAGATCCTTTTGGCAGCCTCATCGCTGGCCTACACCAGCATTCTCTCCATCATCCCGCTCCTTGCGGTCAGTTTTTCTCTATTCAAAGCTTTCGGCGGACTGGAAAAGGTTTATTCGACTCTTGAACCAGTGGTGTTGAAAAATTTGGCTCAAGGGACCAACCAAGAAACCGTGGCCCAACTGCGGCAATTCATCAGTAATATCCACGCAGGCCGCCTAGGGGCCGGTGGCTTGATCGCACTGATCGTGACCTGCATGAGTCTTCTTTTCAGCGCCGAAAAAACGATCAATCGCATCTGGAACGCACCCATGACTCGCAGTCTATTTCAGCGAGCGTCAGCCTATTGGCTTTTCATTACTCTGGGACCACTCGGACTTTCCGTGGCCCTCGGCGCCGGCGGTACCAACGGAATTCCTTTCACTCGCTGGCTTCCTTCCGGAACGGGCGGCATCCTGACAGGAACGCTGCTCCTCGCCTGCATCTACAAGTGGGTACCTCATCGAAAAGTGCACAATGCGGCAGCGATTCTCCCCGCGTTCCTAATCAGCATCGCCTTGGCGGCTGCCCAGCGTGGCTACCAGCTCTACACTTCGAAAGTTCTCACCTACAACAAAATCTACGGCAGCCTTGCTGCAGTGCCCATCATCCTCTTTTGGATTTACATCCTGTGGGCCCTTGTCCTTTTCGGAGCCGCACTCAGCTCCGCCGTTCACCGCAGATTGGAGTCCCCATGAAACAAGCATTGACCGTATTTTTCCTGAGCTTCTTTCTGGCCGCGAGCTCGGGGCAAGCGCAAGAATCGCAGAAAACCTCCACCGAGAAAGTGCTTTGGGATGCCTGGTACACGGTCACGGCCGCAGGCGACGTACCCTACGGCTACTACAACGACCGCGCATCACTCAAAGACGGCAAGATTCATTACCGAAATCATTTCTGGAAATCGGAAGAAGGCTACATCAACGAAGAAAACTTGGGCGCCATCGCAGAGTCTGGCCCCGATCTCACTCCGGTTTTCTTCAACTTCCGCTCGCTTTACCGCGCTACCGAAACGACGGTCGATGGATCGGTTACCCAAGGGAGAACCCTGGGGATTCGGGTAAAACTCAACGGTAAACCCAAGCCGCCCTATCAAATCGCGCTCCCGAAAGGGCTCGTGCTTTCCGTCCTTTTCCCCGTCTGGGCAGGCCGACACCTCAGCGAATTGAAGCCCGGGAAAAGCCTGTCTTTCCTCAGCATTCTTGAAAACGGCATCGAGGAAAGGTTCCCGGTCCTTTCTGGGACTATGCAACTTGAGCCCGAAGACGAATTCTCCAGGAATTCAAAAACTCAGAAGGTCCGAGTGCTTTACGGTGACAAGAAAACATTCTGGTACTTGGAGCCGAGCGGACTTCCCGTTCGAATTCTTTATCCAGACCAAGGTATCCGAGCAGAAAAAACGACAGAGACCCAAGCGCGAGCTTTTCTCGGGAAGTAACTCGGCCGGATGCGAGTCTTTCGATCTCTCCTCACTCTACTACTCGTTTTCTTGGGCAGCCGCGCGCTCCTGCATACACTCCCCGGGGATCCGCTTGAGACACTTCTCTCTGAAACGGGCACTGCCGTTCCACGCGACCTATTGCGCGCGCAATTAGGCCTGGACCTGCCGTTTTGGCAGTCCCTTTTTCGTGATTTGAAATTAGCAATTCAGGGAGACCTGGGGCGCTCCCTCCTGACTCAGGAAGCCATCGCGCCTCAGCTTCCGATTCGCATTGCGCGCACACTCACGCTGACCCTTGCCAGTCTCACGTTCGGAGTCGCTTGCGCTTGCGCTTTGGGGCTCACCGCAGCCGCATCAAAAAACTCTGACTCCCGTTGGCTCAGAATTGCTGCCACTTTTTGTCAGTCTGGGTCAGCCTTCGCATCCGCTCTTCCCACCGTTTGGCTTGGCCCGATCCTGGGGCTCGCCCTCGCAGTGAAGCTCGGCTGGTTCTCCATCAGCAGAGACTGGGTGTTACCAGCGCTCACCCTGGGGATTTCTTTTTCAGGATCCTGGTCTCGCTTAGTTCGGGACCGTGTGAGCGAGATCCTCCGAGAGCCAGCAGCCCAAGCGGCTCGCGCCCGGGGAGTCGGCGAATTTCGCACCCTACTGAAATACGGGCTCGCCCCCGCCTCGCCCGCATTCGTTGCGTATTTAGGATCGCAAGCGGGAAGCCTGATGGCAGGGGCGTTTGTGACCGAAGTCATTTTTGATTGGGCCGGAATGGGTAGTCTTCTCGTCGACGCGGTTCTTCAGCGTGACTACCCCGTGGTCCAAGCCGCTGTCTTTTCTGCAGCTAGCTTCTCTATCTTAGGCACCTGGCTAGGGGACTGGCTTCAACATCGGATCGATCCTCGCCTGAGAGTCGAAAACTCATGATGAGGCAATTTCGTAAAATCCTACACGAGGCCCCGGCGCTCTTTCTTATCTTCGGGCTACTTGCAGCCGCCGGCGCGCATTTTTTCGGAGCAAAAGAGATCGAGCTCTCGGCAGTGCTTTGCCCCCCCTCTTCGGCCCATCCTTGGGGCTGCGACGCTTTTGGAAGGGACCTGCTCTTAGGCACTCTTCGGGGCGCTTGGAACAGCGTAGGGTTTGCCCTGACAGCCACGGCTACAAGTTTAGCTTTAGGAATCATGACTGGGCTTGTCGTCGCACAAGGAAGGGACGGGCGCGGCTCTCCGACTCTTGAATCGCTCCTCGCTGGCGTGCTTGCCTTTCCCTCCCTGCTCCTGGCCTTAGCCTGGAGTGCCGCCCGCGGAGGTGGGTTTTCGACCCTCCTAGGTGCGCTAGTCCTTGGCTCGTTTCCCGGTTTTGCACGACTCGTCCTTGTTCGCGCTCGTGAGCTCAAAAGCACTGCATACCTAGAAGCCTCTCAAGCCGCTGGGGCCAGCCCATTCCAGCAAAGCCACCGTCACCTTCTGCCCGCCTGCTTGGATCTAGGGCGAGCTAAAGCGCCCGCCCTCTTCGCTCAGACCCTCTTGGCCGAGGCCACCTTGAGCTTTTTAGGAGTGGGCGCCCCCTTAGGAACCGAAACCTGGGGACGCGCTCTCGCGCAAGGTCGCGACTATCTGATTGAAGCCCCCCATATAGCGCTCGCTTCCGGCATCCCGCTCGTGATCACGGTGCTGTGCGCCCAACTTTTAGCAGATCGTTGGGACAGAAAATCCCTGGCCGCCTCGCGGGACTCGAAGTTAACCTAAGCACCATGTCGACCGCGAAAGAGGCCCTTTCCGTCTTAGGAGAACTTTTCATCACCGGAGTACCGGGCGTTGAGCTTGCCCCGACGACTGCTGAGTTCTTAAAGAAGGCAGGAATCGGCGGAGTCATTTACTTCGGCCCCAACTATGAATCGCCTGCGCAGATCGCAGAATTCAGTGAGCAGATTCAAGCTTGCCGCGGCAATCTTCCGTTTTGGATCTGCGTCGACCAAGAGGGCGGCCGCGTTCAACGTTTTAAGAAGCCATTCACGCGCCTGCCCGAAGCTATGGCCGTCGGAGCAGTGGATTCCCCGAAGTTGGCTTTCGAGCTCGCCGAAATCATGGGCCGCGAGCTGCGTTCCGTCGGTGTGAATGTCGATTTTGCACCCGTCGCCGACATACACACGAATCCAAAAAATCCAGTCATCGGGCATCGCGCCTACGGCACCACGGAAGAGCAAGTCACGAAGATGGTCAGTGCCGTACTGCGAGGCCTCTTAGTTTCAGGCGTTCAACCTTGCGTGAAGCACTTCCCTGGCCACGGCGACACGAGCACCGACTCACACTTCTCTCTTCCCCGAATCGACGCTTCGCTCGACTCGCTCCGTGACCGAGAATTTAAGCCCTTCATCAAGGCTATGAAAAGCCGCTGCAGCTGGATCATGACCGCCCACATTGTGGTGCCTTCGGTGGATCCGGAGCGCCCGGCGACGCTTTCACCGCGTTTTCTTCAAGACATCCTGCGCGACGAGCTTCGGTACCAGCAACTCATCGTCAGTGACGACATGGAGATGAAAGCGATTGCCGACCACTTCGGCGTCGATGATGCGCCGGTTCTCGCCATCGAAGCAGGTTGCGACTTACTGATTTACCGTTCCGAGGCAGGCACTCGGCGGGCCTACCAGGCGCTTGAAAAAGCGCTCATCGAAGGCCGCCTCTCTCCGCAGAGAGTGTTGGATTCCGCTGCTCGCTCGCGCGCCCTGAAAGCCGAAGTCTTGATGCCCTACGAGCCCGTGGTCGTCACTGAGGTGAGTAGCCGGATCGGTCTCCCCGAGCACCAAGCCCTGGTCGACCGTATCCCTGCCCTCAAGCCTTAGTCAGTGGGAGATCAAGCCGGCTCGTTCTTGGAAAGGTCCGTGCTACCAGCTTGAAACGTCGACAAGATCGAACGAATCGTTGCCGCCGGAACGGGCTTACCCCGAGCCACTGCCATATCGTGAATCTTGTTCAAGGTAACCGTATCCAAGGTTGGCGGGGCAGAAGCCGGATCCAAATAACCCATGCCCCACTGCGTGAAAATTCGATCCCCACTTGGGATCTCGGCCAAAACCGTAAAGCCCGTGTGACGAGAATCTTTTTTGATCCTTTCGACCAGGCTTCGCACAGCGCTTTCGCTGCCCTCAAGAAGTTGCAGGAAAAACCCCTCGCGAAGGACTAAGAGGCCCGTCACCCCGAGAGCCGGATTATTTTTTCGCGAAGAGTTCAGAATGGACTTTACGTCCACCTGAGTGAGGCCTTCTTTTGCGATGCTTCGATAGACAATCTGGAAAACGCCGGTTGCGGGGTTTGTCATAAGTAAGAAAAGGATAAACCCCAAAACTCCGGAGTCCAAGTCCTCCGAGAGGTAGAAAAGTTTTTCCTCCTCAAAGGAGGCTCCCTACCTCAAGTTAGCTGGCCCTCTGTGTCGCCAATAACCTGACGCAACCTTGAGCCAGCCCAATTAGAACCCAGAATAGCCGCCGTACTGGCCATACACAGCGCGCATGGAATCCGCGATTTCACCCAAAGTCGCGCCCGCGCGCGCAGCGCCATAGATGCGATCCATCAGATTATCATCTGAACTTTTGGCTGCATCGGCCAACACGCGCAGCGCATCACGAGTCGCTCCCTCGTTTCGCTTCGCACGATAAGCGCGAAGCTTCTCGACGGCCGATTGCTCAAGTTCCGGCGGAATCCGCAGAATCTCGACTTTCGCGTCCGATACCGACTCTTGGTAGCAATTCACCCCGACAACCTGGATCTGTCCCTGATCAATAGCGCGCTGATCGCGGTAAGCAGAATCCAGAATTTCGTTCTGAATGTACCCTTCTTCGATGCACTTCACCGTGCCGCCACGGCGATCAATTTCCTCGAGGTAAACCCAAGTTCGCTTCTCGAGCTCTTCAGTAAGGCTCTCGACCAGCCAACTACCACCCAAGGGATCCACTGCCTGGGTGACATTCGTCTCGGAAGCAATGACCTGCTGAGTTCGAAGCGCCAATTTGGCAGCCGACTCGCTGGGAAGCGCCAGCGCCTCATCCAAAGAATTGGTGTGAAGCGACTGCGTTCCACCCAAAACTGCTGCTAGAGCCTGCATAGTCACTCGAACCACATTGTTCTGGGGCTGTTGCGCGGTCAGCGTGGATCCTGCCGTCTGCGAGTGAAAGCGCAGCATTTGGCTTCGGGCATCTTTCGATCCGAAGCGATCGCGCATGATCTTCGCCCAGATTCGGCGTGCCGCGCGGAACTTTGCTACTTCCTCAAAGAAGTCGTTGTGCACGTTGAAGAAGAAGCTGAGCTGACCAGCAAAGGCATCGACATCCAGACCACGATCGACAGCCGCTTGCACGTAAGCAATGGCATTCGCAAACGTGAACGCTAGCTCCTGCACCGCAGAAGCTCCTGCTTCGCGAATGTGGTAGCCAGAAATCGAAATCGGGTTCCACTTTGGAGTGTTCTTCGCGCACCAAGCGAACATATCGGTCGTCAGGCGAAGGGCTCCTTCCGGAGGATAAATATAATTCCCCCGAGCCACGTATTCCTTCAGTACGTCATTCTGAACGGTGCCGCGAAGATCACGGGATGCGACCCCCTGCTCTTCCGCAACTAAAGTGTAAAAAGAAAGAAGGATCGATGCCGTTGCATTGATCGTCATCGAGGTGGAAACTTTGCCGAGATCAATTCCTCGGAAAAGCGTCCGCATGTCGTCCAAAGTGGAAATCGAGACACCGACTTTCCCCACCTCACCTTTTGAGCGCCCGTTGTCCGGATCGTAACCCAGCTGCGTGGGCAGATCGAATGCTACCGAAAGTCCCATCGTCCCTTGCGACAATAAGTAGTGATAGCGCTGGTTCGACTCTTCAGCGGTTCCGAAGCCAGCGTACTGTCGCATCGTCCAAAGGCGGCCTCGGTACATGTCCTTCTGAACACCCCGAGTAAACGGAAACTGTCCGGGCGCTCCTAAGCGAGCCCTAGCAGCTTCATCGTCTCCGGCTAGACCTGCCGGCGCTTGTGATGGCCAGTAGGTTTCCGCAATCGGAATATGCGACCTCGTCTCCCGATGAACCGGCTCCTTGGACTGCAAATTCTTGGACGCCTTCTGCGGGGACTCAGGTGTGTTCGACATTTCTATTATTCCAGGTTCATCAGGTCAGCGCCGGTTTCAACGGCTTGGCCTTCCGAGACTTTCACGGCGACCACTTTTCCAGCCTGAGAAGCGCGAATCTCGTTTTCCATTTTCATCGCTTCCATCACCAGTAGCGGTTGACCACGCTCCACTTCAGCTCCTGGCTGAACCAAGATCCGAACAATCTTGCCCGGCATCTGAGCTCGAACGCGAACGCCTTTTTTCTTAGCTCCTGCCGCACTGACGCCATCGCCTGCACCGGCTCGCAGGAAGGAGAGCCCTTGGGCTGCCTCGTTCGAACTGCGACGCCGTAGCCGGTAGGTCAGGTTGCCTTCATCCTGAGCTACGGCCCCGATATCAAAGCCTGCTACGGTATGAGGTAGCTCAATCCACAGGCCTTCGGCATCCTTTTTCCAGCGGACTTCCCAAACGGTGCCATCGGCGAATTTCACCTGGCTCTGGCCGTCCTTACCGTGCGGAGCCGACAACCACTCCAGTTCGTGCTGGCCAACTTTACCCTTTACGGAACTCACAACCGTACCCCCTCGCGACGAGCCAACAGCGCCCACGGGCTTCCTGCCGTACCTTGGGGCTGATCGCCACCGGCGACCGCCTCGTGCTCTTGCAGAAGCTGATACAGCGACAGCGCGACTGCTGCTTCACGAGAACACTGACCACTCACTTCGTCTTCAGTCAGTTCGGGATGACGAGCAATCAGGTCAGTGGTCGTATTTCCTTCCCGAACCGAAGGAAGTCTCGCCAACCGTCTTAGAAACGACAAGTTGGTTCGAAGCGAACCGAGCTGCGTTCCATCAGGCTTTTTCGGAGGCTCCACGCGAGTCTCGTCCAGAGCCACGCGGACGCGGTCAATGGCCTCACCGCGAGTGGGTGCCCAAACGGACATTTTTGCGATCATGGGATCGTAATGGACGCTCACTTCGCCTTGCTCTGTAAATGCAGCGTCAGCGCGAACAAACGCACCTTGTGGCATCCGAATCAAATTCAGAGCGCCCGGGGCGGGAAGGAACGTCTGCGGATCCTCAGCGTAAACTCGAACCTCAATCGAGGCTCCGCGGCGCTCAGGGATCGCAGGGGCCTTCCACTCACCTGCAGCCAGAAGAATCTGCCAAGCCACCAAATCCACCCCAGTCACCCACTCGGTTACCGGATGTTCCACCTGAAGGCGGGTGTTCATTTCAAGGAAATAGAAATTTCCTTTTCCGTCGACAATGAATTCCAACGTTCCAGCGCCCGCGTATTTTACGTGCTTCACCACGCGCAGCGCGGCTTCAAACATCGCCTCGCGGGTCTTGGGATACATTTCCAAAATCGGAGCTGGAGATTCTTCCCAAACCTTTTGGTGACGCCGCTGAATGGAACATTCGCGCTCGCCCAAATGCACACCGCCGCCTTTGCCGTCGCCAAAAACTTGGATTTCGACGTGGTGGGGCTCAAGAATGAATTTCTCGACGTACATGGATCCGTCACCAAACGCACCCAGAGCCTCGCGAGAAGCGCCTTCAAAAGCGCTTTCGATTTCGGCTTCAGAATCCACGCGACGCATCCCTTTACCGCCGCCGCCTGCGGTGGCTTTCAAGAGGATGGGGTACCCGATCTCACGCGCCACTTTCGCAGCTTCAGCGCCGTTCTTCACAGCCCCTTTGGAACCAGGAACCCCCGGCACCTGCGCCGCTTGAACGGTATTGCGCGCGGTGATCTTATCCCCCATCGAGCGCATGCTCTCGGCGGTTGG
>JACCDO010256762.1_pt1 | contig 16922 bp, 7 predicted proteins | sample 7446101 | NCBI WGS metagenome assembly JACCDO01 (sample SAMN15323440, study PRJNA562643) | freshwater metagenome | isolation source: river surface water | place: USA:Blue River Watershed | collected 2017-08-16 | reverse complement strand
TCTTGATGCCGACGGGGATGAGATTGCCCCTGATGCCGACGGAGACGAAATCACTCTTGATGAGATCAACAAGGCAGACGGGGATGAGAATGCCCCCGATGCCGACGGAGACGAAATCACTCTTGATGAGATAGATTCTTTGTCAAAGTTGATCGATCAACCACAAAATGTAACGGTTACAAAACCAATACAAGAGACGCAAGGATTGATTAAATTCGTCTTGAATGGCGTCAATGTCTATCCGCACGATACGACTATGCAGTTCAAGCGCAAATTGTCACTGGCGACAAAGATCCCAATATACAGACAAAATGTGTGGTATATTGCGAACAATAAGCCGTACAATTTGAATTACCATATCAAACTGAACACAAAAATTGTAGAAGTGACCATGGGCGATGTACTCAATAAAAATAAAAGTATTGAGTACATCAATGATGTGCCTGTCCTGATCGACTTCTATAATGTCAAGAATCTAATCAGTATTACAAATATGGACGACTTCGCCACGCTCGAGCAATTAAGCAGAAAATTCGATGTGTATGAGTACAATATGATCGATATGAGCGAGTTTATCGGCGAACGGATATTTGGCTCAAAAAATAGTAATGAGATCGAGATGATGTACTACGGCTTTGTGGTGCTCTTCTGGCCCCTGTTGTCACCATCGGCATGGCGGGACTACATAAAAGATAACAAGTCGTTTGAAAAAATTTATCCGGAGATAGCGCTCAATTTCAGCACGGAGGTCGCAAAATTCAAGCTCGAAACTGCCATAACGGAAGAGTCGATAGATTTGTTCAAGAACCCGAAAAAGAGTACACTACTAAAAGGGATTGAAAAGAACATATTCCTCGGGATTTCGCACTCGGTAATGAAGGTGAGTGTGTCGAGCGACAATATTGATCTGATAAATATGAGAAATTTGTTCGATAAGATCAACCTAAATGAGGTGGGTAATTATGTTGCGGCAAAGGCCGTTGTCCTCCTCGGAGGGAAAAAAGTTACACTAAACAAGGTGTTCAAGAACGAACAAGCAATTCGACGTAACATATCGCTGAATTCGATTGTGATCAAAATTTTGGTGACGGATGATGCCGTTGAATACATTTATTTGTTTATTTTTAAGAACGGCAATTATTCTATAGAGTACAAATCTAGGGAGGAAAACCTGTATAATTTCGCTGACGTGTTCAAAATTGTAAGTCAAATCGTTAATCGGTTCATCGGGGTGGTCAACTCCATGCGATCGCTCGTGATGGCGCACGGCATGCGGATCAAGCCAATGACGACGTCGAACACCGTGTTCACAAATATGCATGTATCGATGATCTATCGACAAACGGTGAAGTACGCGGACTTCAAGATAATCGAGCGTATACTGGAGACGTATAGCGATTGTCGGATCATTGAGACGCGGGATGTTGGCGAGTCAGAATCGACGCACAACTTTAAAAAGGGCGTATATAACTTAAACCGCGACAAGTTGGGCTTTATTGATGATAATAACAACGAGTACTCGTACCTGACTATGTTGGACGCTAAAATAAAGTGGGACAAGCTGTTCAGGAACGCCCGCGGCATGTTCGTCTCATACAAGCACGGTAATGTCAAAATTTATGTTGAGAACATCAAAGAAGACGAGTTTAGCATATTCTATATGTATATGATACATATGTTTGCCAAGATGACATCCGACAAGAGTTTGGGTCGAAAAGAAGACGCGGTGTATGTTGACAAGTCAGCCAAGGGTGTGAAGTCTTTGAAGCAACAGGATCCGATCCTATATGATTTTAAAAAATTATATAACAGCCCGATTGTGTACTCCAAAATATGCCAAAAGCCATACCAACCAAAGATAATTGATGAGGACGCTGTCAAGTCCTTGCCAAAGGATGAGCGCGATCGGGTTGTCAAATATTGGAACTTTACGACCAACAAGGATGCGTACTACCATTGCCCAAACAAGAGGTACCCATACATCAATTTCATGGTCAAGCGTCACCCAAAAGACTACTGTATTCCGTGTTGTAAGATCAAGCCGTCGGCTGATCTTGGTGGCGAAAACATCAAGAGTCTGATACACGATACATGTCTCAAGGAGCACAAATATGAGAAAGATAAGGGCAACATCATTACAGGGACGCGATACATTATGACGTACGGTAAGTTCATCACGCCTGGTCGGATATGTAATTTGCCGGAAACCACGATAGAGCCCCTAATGTATGAGTCATTTTCGGAGAACCACCGGGGGCTCGACGATGAGTGTCATAATGAAAATAGGTACTTTTTGGTTGGCATTGAGCAGAAAATCGATGATATCAAGAATGTCGGGTATATTGTGGCGTTGAGCGAGGCGCTCAGGATGCCCGTGGTTGAGATCGTCGAAAAGAGCGTCCAAATGATCAATAAGTCGCCACATGAGTTCAAATTTATGTTAAATGGCCATATATACACCCATTTTAAAAATTATAAAAATTTGGTAGATGGGCTAATTGGGGCATTTGTGAGCAAAAGAACAAATGAGATCATTATGAGCCCGCACATCCCTTGGAATGAAATATTCATGGACATTGCGTTCTACTATTGGAACATCAACACCGTGCTGTTCAACAACATAGGTACGGTAAACAATGAGAGCTTCAAGATCGTGTTGTCGGGAAAGGTGAACGACTGTAATCAGCTAAAAAATAAAAATTACAAAACGCTGTTCGTGCTCAAGAACAAACGCATATACAACCCTATATTTTATTTGAACCGGATCACGTACTTTAAGACAAAACTTATCGACGTGACTCTGTTCGATCATGAGTCGGTGGCCGTTGACATCATATGTAAGGTCGTGACGTTCAACAAGACATGCGATGGGAGGAGTTTAAATAAAAATATGGCACTCAACCTTGACCTGTTGAAGGAGTTCCTAGATGATATTAATTGGAAAAAAAAGTATGAATTTGGTACATATTTTATAAATAAAAACAATAACTGCTACTATGTTGGTATCAAGGCAAAAGAGTCTATATATGTACCTATCAACTACTCTACGTATGCCGTCCACAAGGACAGTCCAATTGAACTGGTAACTGAGCCATTTAGGGCATCCAAGTACAAGCAAACATTACGGGCACTTAACCAATTTATAAAAGATTTTAATGCGTGGTTGATCAAAGCATATAATGTCAACGAGGCAAACTATGCTGATTTTGAGTTTATTCGGTTGGACAAGTGGCTCCTGGTTGACAACCCATACAGCGGCGGAAAGGTGCAAGTAGTCGGGTTCTCGTCTAACGGGCTAAACTTCTACCATGGCCCCATTGCATACGAAGACGCAAAAAAGCTGGACAATAAACCGTTTCAAAGATTGCTGTACCATCCTGATGAGTTCAACGCGCAGGCGCACGATAGCGCAAAGATTCGGGCGGACCACCGCGTGACAAATTTAGCACGGAACATATACGAGTATAGCTTATACGAACTGATCATTTTGGAGTTCTCGAAGATGTTCTCGCAAGAGAAGAACCAGACAATGCGGCTAAAAATAAAAAAGATCATCATCGCGAACCTTGCGCGGAACTACAATGTAATGATGAACGAATTGATCTCGCTCGTCAAGCAGTACTATGATCGACCGGTCGAAGATGACGGGTCCATAATTCGAGCCATTACTGCCGAGGAGGTCCATGCGGATGAAGATATCAACAAAATCATCACGGAATTCAACAATATTATTATTTCAAATGATAAGTTTGACAAAGTTACCATATTCGAGTCCATCGACAACATGCGTTTCAATTTTGATAATAACGCGATCAATAAGTTGATGACCATGCAGCACGGCGACATAGTCAAAGAATTAAAAAAAATATCAAAGCAGATGTTCCACGTCACGACTGGCGCGGGTGTAAAGAAACACTTTGAGACGGGATCCTTTCCGAACGTGCTGGTGTCGTGTAAGGACGCCGATAGTATATATTGTAAAAATAAAAAATTAATCGTAAGTGGCGACGACTTGGATCAGTACCTAAATATATTGGCGCAGGATATTGCCAATCCGATCAAAAACAAACATATTTTTTCAAACATTTTGACGTCAAATGTGCTACATTACTTCAAATTTGAGGCACACCCCGACGAGCACATAACGATCACGACTCAGTAGTCGCCGCGGGCTCCATGTTTTGCCTATATGGATTTTTGTCGCTGCGGCTCCATGTTTTGCCTATATAGATTATGGAGCCCGCAGCGACAAAAATTGAATAGTATTCGGGCAGTATACTACACGTGTGAACCGCAATGGACAAATTGTTTGAGCCAAATTTAATCAACGTACTGAGGTACCTACCGGCGCGGCGCGATTACGTTAAGTTGATCGGTCTCGTCAACAATCTTGGGATATATAAGGGGTTGTTGGCAACAATGGCGCACGACGTGGCATATGGTCCGTTTACGAGCTTTTTGATCCAGTATTGGGACATGCTCGATGCAGATGTACAACAATATACGTTACAACAACGCGGTCGCGCTGTGACAGCATTGGTGCATCATTTGATCATGCGGAGCGCAGCCTGCGACGACGTTGAGACACTAAACAAGCTACGGCGCGCCGGGTACAAGTTATGTTCATACCCGATGCTCGTCAGGGCTGCAACAATAAACAGCGCCATATCTGTACTAAATGATATGGAGTGGTACAATGAAATGTTGCCGACATTATCTACGAATACTGTCGATATGGCGCGGGATTTAATCCAGGGCGTTATGGGCACCGCGGACCACCTGGAATACCTGGCTCGTCGTACGTACCTTAAATTATACAGGCGTTCGAGGGGTGTATGTAAGTGGTATTTTGAGTACAATTGTAAGTACGCGGAATATGTTAATGGGGACGATGGCGAGTTCATCCAGTTCGTGGGTAGTATATATGGCGACGACTTACATGCGAGGCATCTGATCAAGCGGTACCTAAATATGTGCGATATGTTCTATAACTATGATCTTCATGCGCGAATGGTTCGGTGTGGTAATTTGGATTTCTTGTATGAATACTTTACTGATACGCGGTTTCATGAACAATTTGTAACGCATATCGTGGAGATCATTTATAGTCAATTTCTATCGGATAGTGATGCAGTCGATGAACTTACAAAGAATACATACGTATTCTATCGACTATATCAGTACTGCCCCGAACGTATGTATAAATATATTAGGAACAACATTACCGCATTTCGTCATAAAAAATTGTCATTCGTGCTACATGATCTTCTCTCTAGGGAGCAGGTGTACAGTTTGTATGTTCGCTTCAAAGACAGTCCATGCTTCGATTCGCGGACATTGAAGATATTCCGTGATATCATTGGTGACAGGAAACTGAGTCAACGGGCTCATCTTGGTCGGCGAATACATCCGGCGCAGCAAGTTGGTCCGGCGCAGCGAGCCGCAACGCGCGTTGATCATTGCAAATGACAGTAAGAATGCCGACGGTTCGGTTATTTTTTTTTTAAAATTGAAATTAGTATAGAATTATATTCGTACAGAGAAAATGGTACACGGAACCGTCATCGACATAAGTGACTTGAAGCAACGACTCCCGAAGCGCAAGCATCTGCTTGATCCCGAACTTTACTCGACCGTATCCGAGACCATTGCGAAGGGGCAACCTTTGCTATTTATGCCGAATGATGTATATGATGGGCGCAATATGCAGGATAAAAAATATGACAAGGCGACGTACAAAATTGTTTTATTTGGTGTGTTTGAGGACGGTCGCAAGGCAACGGTGGTTCTCGACGGCGTATTCCCATACTTTGAGATACGGGTCCCAGATAGCGAAACTGATCCGGTGGCGTTTGCTGAGCGTATATTTGATCAGTTAGAAATGGAAGGTCCGAATGATTACGCGGCGTGGAAAAAGATCACGAATGGCATCATGTCCGATAACAAAGAGTCGGCTGATGGCAAAGAGCAGTCCGATGTCGGAGAGCCGGCTGATGACAGGGAACAGGCTAATTATAAAAGGCGACCCGACGAGGAGCGTAAACGAGCCCAGTACTTTAAAATCGAACCAATCAGATACGAAATCAACCAAGGTAAGCCATTCAAGTACTATCAGGAACATCTGTCGAGTTATGTGCGCATCTACTTCAACAAACTGGGTACTAAGTTCTCACAGCGCATAGCAGCGATCAAGTGGGCTCGCGCCAAAGGTTACGACACCGCACACGACGACATTGGGTCGTATTATAGGGTCGTATCGCGGGACTACCTATTGTCGTTCTGTTCGTGGATACAAATAAAAAACTACCGTATGTTGCCCGGTGGAACCAGTCCGCACATAAAGGGTGCCGTGTTCCATGTGAACGTCGCCAATGCGACCAACTATGTTTGTCCTGACCAGTCGAGCGAGCCGGAACATATTGAAAAGGATAACTTGCTGACCATGTGCTGGGACATTGAAACGTACAATAGCGACCGCGATGGCAGGCTGCCGTTGCCTGAGCATCCGACGCATAGAATATTCATGATTGGTGTTACATTTCAGTGGTATTCATCTAGCCAGCAGCTTCTTCGGGTGTGTTTGGTTGATGTGCCGTCGGCGCCGCATCCCGACTTTTTGACCGTCGTTTGCCACGACGAAAAGGGGTTGCTCGGTGCGTTTAGCTTGTGTTTCCGTCATATGCGACCGGACATCGTGATGGGGTTCAATGACTCTACATATGATTGGCCATGGATCATCGAGCGAGTTAAGATGCACGACTTGTTGGGTACATTTTATAAAAATTTGTCGATGTTGAAGCACTCCGCGCCGCAAACGAACAAACAGGTGTTGTTCAATTATCGGGCGTTGAGCGTCAAAATTGAAGCCGATGTGTATGTAAACGGTAATAATTTTCAGGTGCCGGGTTACATTTCGGTCGACGTAATGATCGCATTTAGGCAAATATTCCCTACGTCTGAGAAATGGAGCCTGAACTACTTTTTAAAAGAGAACCGGTTGGGTGTCAAAAAGGATATGCCATACGAGGATATGTTTGACATATACGAGATGATTTGTCGGACGCCACCCGATGATGAGAGCTTCGACGGACTCCGGCACAAGATGAAGGATGTCGCTGAATATTGTGTGATTGATGCCCAGCGGTGCCATGAATTGCTCAAAATCAGGGCGGTCATCAAAGAAAAGCGAGAACTTTCTAATCTTTCATTTACGTCAGTATATGATGCGTTCTATCGTGCGAATGGTATGAAGGTGCGCAATTTAGTCATTGCTCGCGGCGCCGCGCGCGGTCTAAAGTTCTCGAACATATCGAACGACGTGACAGATAGCCGTCAATACCCCGGCGCTTATGTGTTCCCACCAATTAAGGGTCTGGTTACGAGCCGGCTCAGTATCGATGAATGTGTCGAAAAGGCCAAACAGGGGTACAGCAACTATGCTGACTGGCTTGACGTTGATGATACTCAAAAATGTAAGGATTTTGTGCTGCGGCGGGGTGCGTCATACGACAACTTGGATGCGGATGGTAAACGGGAACTCGACGAGCTACCAAGTTGTATGAAGACATTTTTGAGCACGCCAACCGGTCGGCCGATCACTGGGCTCGACTTTTCGAGCCTGTATCCGTCGCTCATCATGACGTACAACTTGTCGCCCGAATACATAGTATCGGACAAGCGTCGGGCGATGGAGCTGAGCGAACGTCATAACTTACACAAAATAAAATTTAATATGGGTAATGATACTGTGCGCGGATGGGCTGTGCGCCACGATAACGTGTTCGATCCGGATGCGCCAAATTTTAAGTTTGGCCTGTTTCCGACGATTCTCAGGGAGCTGTTCGCTGCGCGTAAAAAAATTAAGGAGATCAAAAAGGGACTCAAGTACTGGGATCGCATCATCGAACATATGCGACTGTTGCCTCCGGAGGAACTCGATGCGCGGAAAAAAGAGTATGATAATGCGATGTTCGAGTATGCCAAGATCAATTCAAAACAACAGGCGTTGAAGGTATATATGAATACATTCTATGGCGAAGTTGGCAATAAGCGCTCGCCGCTGTTCATGCTGCTAGTTGCCGGCGGCATTACGTCTGCTGGTCAGTACAACATCAAATCGGCGCACAAATTTGTGGTAGATCATGGATGCGGTGTCTACTATGGTGACACCGATAGTATTTATTTAAAAATGCCAGAGTCTGTGTTCGAGCCGTACGATCGACGGTACTTTGCCGGACTGATGACAAAGATAGATTACTGGGAGTCGATGGTGCGAGAGACGTTCAAGTTGATCGTTGTACTGAATGATGGTGTCAACAATTGGTTTAAGTGCGACAACGGGACCGACTTTTTAAAGATGGCGTTCGAAGAAAGTTTGTTTCCCGTGTTGTTTCTGGCCAAAAAGAAGTATGTTGGGGTCCCGCACATCAGCGAGCCCAACTTTACTATTGACGACAAACATCCGTTGTTTGTGCGTGGACTTGCGCTCAAGACGCGCGGGGTCGCCGAATTACTGAAGGATGTATGTAATGACATCTTGCGACAATCGATGATGGTGTCGAACATCCTTACGGTTCGAGAGATAGTGTTACAAAAGATTACCGAAATTTATCAGTACAATTGGTCGACTGACGATTTTGATAAATTCATCATGACGGCTGTATACAAGCCACACAAGAACAACGTAAAGATGCATGTGTTCAATGATAGAATGTTAGAACGTGGTATTGCGTTGAAGCCCGGCGAGCGCAACGAGTATGTTGTAGTCAAGAAGTACCCGTTCCGGTTCGATGATCGGGGGAAAAAAATTGCGCTCAAGGTCGGCGACCTGATGGAATTGGCGGACGTGGCCAGAGCCGAGAACATGTCCATCGATCTGGACTACTACATGACCAAGACCATCAATGGGCAATTGGCGCGGTTTATCACGTATCATCCTGACTTTTACGTTGCCGTGGCCAACTACAACGACGATGTAGAGGTCAGTAAGGCCGAAGACAAGATACTTACAAATGCGCGCAAATTTATAAATGCGTACTGTCAGCAGTACAATACGACATTTGTGAACAAGGGGCCGATCTACAAAAATATATTTAAAGTATCATCGAAAGCGGTGTATGATGGGCTCTATAAGTCGTTCGACGAGAAGATGAAGCCGACGATCAAGCTGCTGACGTTTAGCCTGGACGAGAGCGACGATATTGCCTCATGGTTTAGGGATCGCGTGGAGAAGTCGGTCGTTGCGCGATCATATAATAAAAAGTATGGTGAATTGTACGTCAACTACATGCTTGATGGGCTCGAGGGTGATGCGCGATGGCGCCGGATAACGGTGCTACAGAAGTCGTTTTACTCCTCAAAGAATAGCATTCGGCGTTCGGCGCGGCTTCTGTATCAGGAACGACAAAATGAACTAGAACGGCGGTTGCGCATCGGTGCGAGCAAGATCAAAAAAATGTTCAGTTTGAGCTCGGGGATCATCAAAAAAATATCGGACCATGTCGCCGGGTTGATCGACATCGACGATCTGATGAACGAGCCGGTCGAACGTGATGATAAGGTGGAGTATACTATTGATACGATCGGACATGGTATTGTTGATCCCGGCGAGATGTCGTTTGATGAGATCAAACGGAGGGCTGGTATTGACGATACTACTATTGATCGCCAAATCGGCGATATTGCGTGCCAGGAGCTCGAGTCTAAACGGGATGGCTTTGTTGAACTGCTGACCGAAATGCGGCATATACAAAGAAGTTTGGCGGGTAACTACGAGTACATGTACCAAATTGACTCGATCATTACGTACCTGAAATCTTTGCGGGATCGACGCGTCGGCACAGTGGTTCGACCACAGGAGCGCGCATTACAGGCGGATATCAAAAAAATGATCGACGATGCTGTGGCGTCGCGGTGAGGATTGTGTCGCGGCGAGGATTGTGTCGCGATGAGGATGGTATTGTGATGATTGCGTTGTGATGAGGATGGTGTCGCGATGAGGATGACATGTGGCCACGAAAATAAGATTATTTTTTTATTTTTTATTTAATGTATAGAGTATATATACTAAAATATGGATAATAGTGATCTATTTTTAGCCGTGTTGATCTTGGCGCTTATATTCTATGTGTACCAGTGCTCGATGAGCAAAACACGACGGGCGCCTGGTCACATGTGCGACAGACAGTGTCGTGTAAACGGATGCCCATACAGTCCGCGCGCGGCATCGTACGCGGAACACGATCCGTACGGTCAGCCATATGTCAGTTATTTTAATCCAGAAGAGACCTTTATGGAAGAGACCCAACAGGCGCTGAGGCGGGATCCGAACAGCGGCGAGCAAGATGTGGCTTACCAATTGAGGGTCCCAATGGGTGGATTTGACGAAATGACGAGCGTCGCGGGTAGCGTCATCAATGACAACACTGAAGAAGGGATGGCAAATTATGACAGTTATGTTGCGCTAAACTCGCTTGAGTCGTCGGTTTATGACTCACATAATGCTTTTGTGAGCGACATGCAAAATCGGGTGGCCGGCGCCAGCGCGCAGTCGATTAATTCGTCAGATGTTGACATTAACCCCTGGGTTGGGCTTCGGCGTCCGAACTATCAGGCTGCGGTGCCTGATGCTAATGCGCGTGTTGTACCGAGCCATGATCCGCACCAGATGCCCGCACAGACTCGCGGATTCGGATGTTTGGTTCCATATTAAGCGGGGACGATATACCGCATATTGATGGAGTCGATCAGGGCGGAGCGAGCGCCCCAGTTTGTTGCATTGGGGGGTGAGCAATCGGGACACAATCCAAAAATTTTGACGGCGTTGAGGGTGTATATAGCACGTGTGTATTTAAAGCGAATTACCAAAATATGCTCGAAATATTGTTAATATTTTTTTGTGGTGAACTCGTGAATCTGAGCTCTATACTGCGCAGAATGCCATTTGGTGCGCATTGAATTGATCACAATTTGTGATGAACTACTGTGGTGCCCCTTGATAAATGGCATGTGTTTCCGCATCAGTTTGGCGGGAGTTCATCACAAATGATGGCTGAACTTTCACCAAATTCGCCCCAATCATCAATACAAGCTATAAAAATTCATCACAATATTTTTGAGGGCTTCAGAAAACCGTCCCTCCAAAAAAATACATGTCCACATTTGGACGGCGACCCCGGTGGTGGACCGGGTCATATGTGTGTGTGTGTCGCATGTGTACTCTTTAGAACCGAATGATGGATCAACATGCCCATATTTCGTGTAGCTTGAGGTTCCAGCCCTGGCGGCCTTTATAGTCGTATGCGGTTGGAGTGACGACCAATTCGACGTGCTGGTTGAGCAGGTCTTCGATCGGAACCCGGGTGTGCCTGTTGGAGGTAGAATAGCACTTTACTTTGCTTATTGACGGGATTTTGACATGGAATTCGCCGCGCGCGAAGTCGACGGGGTTGTGAACATCGGGGTTGTATTTTTTTTGGAGATATTGGTGCGTGAAGGGTTCGGTGTCCTCGTTGAGGAGTCGCAATGTAGCGCGCTTCCACTGGGTGCTGTGGTCGATCAAAAAGGCTTTCAAGATTAGGGGCATGCTGGGTGTAGTATATATATATGTTTAGGATATTTTTGAAGAAATGAGTTGGGTGTATATGTATCGGAGCGAACTTAGGGGTCAATTAATAACCCATACTGAATGGTGTTTGAAAATTGAATTTTAAATTATAATAATACCCCGATGAATATTATTATAAAACATAAAATTATAAATTTCTGCGATCATCCGATACGCCAGAGAACGAGTGATGGATACTTGAGTGCTACGGATATGTGTAAAGCAAATAAAAAATTGTACGGCGATTGGTATCGTTTAGATAATACAAAAGAATATTTAAGTGAATTATCGAGTGACATGGGGCTTCCAACGTCGCAATTAGTTGAAGTTCGTAAGGGAAATACAAAAAAATATCAACAAGGAACATGGGTTCACCCGAGAGTAGCAACAGTGCTCGCACTGTGGATTAGTCCCAAATTTGCCGTTAAAGTGACACATTGGATTGAAGAATGGAAAGAGTTTAAACTCGAAAACAGAGATACATATTTTCGAGAAATTACTAATTTAGTACCATCTCATGCCTTACAATTAGAAAAAAAAATTCAAACTGTACTTCGAACGAGGTTGAGTGCTGAGATTGAAGTTAAGACTGACGTTGGTTCCATTGATCTACTAACCGAGTCAGATATCATTGAACTTAAAGAAGCGTCCAAGTGGAAGCACGCGCTGGGTCAAATACTGAGTTATGGCATATTTTATCCACAAAAACAAAAAAAAATTATATTGTTTGGGGATATCGATAATATTGATCTTATTAGAAGTGTTTGTTCAAAATTTGATGTTAATGTCGAGATTTTTGAAGAATGAACGACCATACTTTTTGTATTTTCGTGTATCATTCAATCCCCTTCACTACCCCGTTACGCGACTACATAACATGATAGATAACTATGTACGTGTCATTTGTGGGTTTGAACTCCGCGTGAGAGACCGCCATATCATTAAGGCGATACCAGCCATCGCGGCGACGGCACACCGCCCAATAATGCCCGCCGTCGAGCGATCCACTGTGCTCGATCTGAGCGACGGCTTCGTATCGCAGTTTGACGGCGCGTTTGCCCTTAAATTCCAGAAATTCGGGGAAGTCTGTATATGTGTTGAGCTTTTCGCCGCGGTTGCCGCTGTATTTGTACTTTTTTGACATGACAAACAGGATTTCGGGGATCATTGACAACTGACTGTGCTTGAACTTGTTGCCTTTGTATCCACACAAGGGGCATACGTGATCGTTGTCGACGTACGATGTTTGGTTCAATAAAAATGTATTGAGGTTGTTTGCTTCGGCGTGCCGAGCTTTGAATTCGCTCAGTTGCTGGAGCTTGAAGTCGGGTTCGACTTCGAAAAAGGTGTTGGTTTCGGTGGCCTCGGAGCACCACTTGTTACACTGGTTGCAGTACAATTTGTTAATGCGACGGTGTAGGAACAGATTTTGAATGTTTTGTTCCTTTTCCATCGTTTGGAGCAGCATATTGAAGCCTTCGACTGCGCATTGTTGTCCCACGGCAAATTGGGCCAGTTCGCGCGATTGTCGGGCCAGTTCGCGGATCATAACCTTCCATGTCTCTGGAGCTAGGGATGCGGCGCGTTGGTGATCACCGTTTGCGATGTATTCGATCAGGGTGCTGATGGCATCGACGGTGGCGTTCGATGAGTGAACCTCGTCTATTTCTTCCACAAATGATGTGGCGCTCAATAGGCCCTGTATCAGGGCGTTATAGTAGCAAGTGAAGCCGAGATTGATGAAGCCACACGACGGCAGTTCTTTGGCGGGATTGTATCGCACAAAGTTCATTATGTATATGTGTAGTTCAATATTTTTTTAAAACAAAATATTAACGTATTGATATACATTGTGTCGTGGTCGGTTTAATAGTATGGTAGGTACGCCGATGAGTGCGATTGTGCCGCGCCCATGCCCATAGACATGTTATTTTTTTGGTCGTCGACATGGACCATATACAAACACACGATGAGCAGTACAACGATGATAACCATGAATAACGTGTTAAATGATAGGCTTCCCGCAATGAGGCCAGTTGCGGCGATGCTGCTCATTGGGTAGTTCATATATGGCGAGATTTCTTCAAGATCATCGTCACCTCCAACAAATGTTGATCCGCTCTTACCAGCTAAAGTATCGATGTTCCCAGCCGGTATTTTAATTTTTGCGTACTCGATGATATGACCCCAAGCATCTCCCGTGACTTTATGACATGTTAACAACAAATCCGCCGCGGCATCATCATCGTTCGCATCATGGTTATTATTCGTATCGATCAGATTGATAATGTTCTCAACATCTTCTGACGCATCTCCCTTGTTGTTGCTCCCAAGCCCGACGAGCACAGCCTTGGGATCATAAGCTACCGGCGCGTATGCTCCACCAGTGTTATTAGTAACAAATACGTGTGAGATTTTAGCTAGTGATGAACATAATGCTATAGCAATCCATTGATGGAATTGTTTAGCCGTCTGATGCCGTAAGAATTTATCTACGGCATCAGACGGATGATCGGGCGTTATTTTACTTATATATTTGCCTGATAAATAATTTATATTTATAAATTTAAGAATATTTTGTAAATTAGCATTTGTAACACCTTCATTAATCTTGAGATTATTATCAAGTCCAATGAAGGTTTTGTATTCATCGTCGGAACACAAAGCGATTGACATAAGTTTTTGGTAATCTTCTTCAACAATATTATGGAAAATGTTTCTCTTTGATTCATCGATATATTTTATTATATTCATCACCCATTTAACTTTAATAATATTTGAAATTGTGAGATATTTTTCATCCTTACCTTTTACCATAACACTAGAAGTATTTTCTTCATAAATTCCTTTCAATAATAGAAGACCGATTTTATTAACTGCATCGGTTAATAGAATTTCTCCGCCAATATGTTGAAATTCGGCGGTAGTTTTTATATTATTAATAAATAAGTCCAGATTATCTTTGTTATCAATGATTGTTTCCATAACAATCAAGAACTCGGGTAAATTGGGCAAAGAAATGGCGATCTTATTTTTATTTCTTTCTGTAACAATGTCATTACAATAATTGAGCATTTCTTTCGCGAAATTAGAATATTTTGCTTTATCAGAACACAATGCGGCAGCACCAAGGTTAGTATAATCTGTAGCGCCTCCTTTTTCATCATGAATATTTGGTAAAAATGCAGCAATATTATTGGCATTGGCTTCTATGATATCAAATATATCTGTAAAATTAACATGATCACAATATTTATCCATAGTTGTATGGATGTTAATAAGTTCTGTAACATAACCCTTCACAAATGTTTCATACGCCATTTTTTTGGCACAAATCATCGCTGCAGCGATGCTCCGCCAAATATTACTTTTACCAGTGAGTACATTGGTAATAAATTGTTTCGAATTATTAAGTTTTTCCGCGATATTCATAAAAATAGCGTTGTTATAATACTTATAAACTTCATCAGGTTTATCATGTATGATTTTTATAATTTCAATCGTTATGAACGCGTATTCTTTATCAGAACACAACACCGATGCACCAATATTATGAAAACCTTGATATTTTTTACCATCACCATCACCATCGAGGCAAATATTGGTTGCAAACAGAGGTCGAGCGGCTACTATAGTATTTAGTTCATCAATTATTCTTTTAAATTTGGTTTCCCCACCGCAAGCATCAACTGCATTACCTGCTTTAATAAATAATGTGCCTGAAAAAATCTCATAATTTTCGTTCGAACACAATATAGCCGATGTGAGTAAATCAAACTCATCATTATCAATGGCGTTATCAATATATAAATCAACAACTTCATTTTCTTTTATTGTGTTCATTATCCGTTTGAACGGGTTATATTGGCAGTAATCCGAAAAATCAGCAAATGCGCCACCGGCACCATCATCAGCTCGTGCAATTAATCTTAAATTCATCGCTGTTGCGATGCGAACATTTACTGTATCTGAACACAACGCCGCGGCTCCTATAGCGTGAAAACCACTCGCGTTATCCTTGAGGCAAACATTATTTGAGAACTCCGTTTCACCTTTCGCTTCAACGAGATCTATAATGCGTGTAAATTCGTTGTTTTTACAATAACTGGACATATTGTCATGTTCTCCCATCAATGTTCCATGAAGCGTGAAAGCAAAATTATTATAAAGAGCTGCGTTGGTGCACAACATTGCGGCTGCTATGTGGTGATCAGCTTCATAACCAGCATCCTTGCACGCATTTTCAATAAATAAAAGAGCAACATTTTCTTGATTGAGTTGATTTGCGAGATTTTTAAAATCAGCGGTGTTACCAACAATATGAACCTCAGCACGACCACCAAGACCACCAAGACCATCAAACCTGGTAAGTATTCCTGTGCGAATATTTGCGTATATATCGCTTGAACACAATACCGCGGCACCAATGCGACCCATTCCTTCTCTATTACCAGTCAGAATGTTTTCAGCAAACTGAGTATTTGCTGTGGTGACACCACCACCACCACCGTCAATAATAGCCATAATTTTTTTAAATATACCATCATAGTAATACTCGTGAATTTTTCCTCCAAGCGCTACATGTAGCGCTTGAGCGAAAAGTTTATAATCCGTATCTGATGCCAGCATTGCTGCAGCAATTGCATTATGTACATCACTATTTTCTTCAATCGTCCTTTTAGCAAATGGAGTGTTAACATCAGCAGCGTTTAATTCGTTAGCAAAATTAGTAAATTTAGCATCTCTGTGGTAATCTTCAATGGCACCACCACCACCAATCGCGACCAAATTTGCTAAAATTGCGGCATTTACCCTTTCATATTGATGTTCTGTTATGAGGGCTGCTGCGGCAAGTTGCATATACCCCTGATAACTATTAGTAATAACATTGGTGGCAAATAACGCAGCAGCTTCATCTGTTGTGTTAATAACACCCATGATTGCTCCAAATTCATTACCATTATAGAAGTCCTCAGTTTTAAAGTCACCAATGCGTGTAACTATCCGTTGAGCGAACTGCTGATAATCGTCATTAGCACATAACATTGCACCAATAATTATTTGAAATTTGATGTCAACACCAAGTTTATTATAAATTTTATCCACAACTTCATTTCTTGCATTGAGTTTGCGACCAATGAATTTAAAATCATTTGTAACAACATATTCAGCCAATGATCGTGGACCTCCACCACCATGCGGGTTTATCCACGCTCCCTGTAGCGCAGTATTAAATTCCACAAACGGCTGTGTTGAACACAGCATTGCGGCCGCAAAACTATTGAAGCCGTTTGTGTCATCCTTTACACAATTAAGA
>JACCDO010125150.1_pt1 | contig 16922 bp, 16 predicted proteins | sample 7446101 | NCBI WGS metagenome assembly JACCDO01 (sample SAMN15323440, study PRJNA562643) | freshwater metagenome | isolation source: river surface water | place: USA:Blue River Watershed | collected 2017-08-16 | reverse complement strand
TCAATGTTAATTTAATATCATGTGGTAGTCATACAAATAATTCGTTAGTTAATTCAAGAAATTATATTCAAGACTTAATTACACATTATCAAAATATTAATAAATCATTTGATTCTATTAACAATAGTTTGATCACATTGGATTCTAATCTATTTAGCATTGCAAATCTTTTAATGCTCAAACTATACCTAGTGGATGTTCATTCACTTTTCATTAAATAATATAAATTATTATATTTATATTATAGTTTTTATAGAGTAAAACTCATAAAAACCGTTCACCTTATTTAATTATTATTAAATATATGTTGTTTATACAAATTATTAATTGTTTTTAACATAATAATTTACACTTTATAATTTTTTGCGAAAAACTTTCATTTTATATATATCAAAATCTTTTTCGTCTATTATCTTTATACCAAGTTTTTCACATAAAATTTTTAAAGATAAACCACAATAAAAAAAAGTATGAAAATGAGTATAACTAATAGTATAAGTATCAAAAGCGTCTGATGTAAATATTAATAAACCGTCATCTTTAACAAATTGTAATATATCATTTATTTGATTAAAAGGATCAGTAAAATGTTCAATTAAATTATTTGCATAAACAACATCATATTTATCATTTAGATCAATATTATTTAAAATATAATTTTTATTTGTATTAACAAATTTGTCATAACCAAAAACATTATAACCTTTAGATCTTAAATAATCAACGGATTTACCAATACCACATCCATAATCAAGATATTTTTTATTATAATCTAAAATATAATTTATTGAACTTAATGCATTAAAAACATAATGTTGTGTTTCACCTTCTTGAAAATAACTATATGTATCAGAATAATCTTTATGTATTTCATCTTGAGTCAATGATAAAAATCTTAAATCACCAAATATTAAACCACAATGTTTACATTCATATCGTATTAATTTTCCAGCTTGAAATATATCATCAACTTCTTTTATATTATATTGATCTATATTCTCATTTTTTTCACATATATAACATGAGAGGTTATTTATTTCAGGTTGTTTTAATTTTTTCCATCTTTCAATTTGTCTTTCTTTTGAAGGTATATCCATTCTTTTATATATTTAATTAATATAATTAATTTATTTAAACTAATAAAAAATAACTATTAAAAATAGGTTATAATATGAATAGTTCTAATAAAAAAAAACAAAAAAAATCTATTAAAAGTATTTTAAAGAAGAAAAATGTATATCATTTAAGTGAATTAAATAAATTAAATAAAACCTATAATTATGAATCACGTGATCAATTAATACCCCAAAAAGATTATTTTGATTTTATTTATAGTCAAGATCGTGTTGAATGTCAAGTTCGTGCTCTTAAACTTCAATATAAATTTATGAAAGAATTTAATGAAAATGAATATAAAAATCATCTTATGAGTTCTCTTTTAAAACTAGCTTTTACACCCAAATACAAAAACTTCTTTTATAATATTCGACTTCAATTATTAATGACGAATTATATATATTTGTCTTCCTTTTTTTATTTAATGAACTATTCATTTATAAACTATATTATAAAAAGACAATATTTTTATAATAAATAATATTTTAGTTAGAATTATATAGAAAAATCATCATCATCATTATCATCATTATCATTATTATTAATAATTAATTCTAATTCATCTCTTTTTGTTTGAAAATATTTATTTTTATCGATTTCATTCATTGACTCTATATAATATATATCTTTATGATTCGTTTTTAACCAATAATAACAATAATCACATGTTAATCTTGTATTTTCAAAATTTACATTATTTATATCCATATAATACCAACTTTCAATATTATCATTTAATAACTCTTCACATACTTTACATATATTTTGTTTATTATTTATATTATTTATTTTAATTATCTCATTTTGATATCTTATTCTTTTTCGTTTGTTTTTATTCTTTTCACAACTATTATTCTCATACCATTCATCTTTTCTTTTTTTTACACATTCTTTACAACATAATTTTATATTATTTATTATGTTTTCAAATTCTTCACGTCTATTATTTTCTCTCTCTCTTTCTAATATCATCGCTCGTTCCTCATCTGATTTTCCTATAAATCTTTCAAATCTTTTATTTTTACGTATATTATATAATAAGGTTTCTTTTTCTTCTTCTCTTCTATCATACATTTCATGATAATTAAATCTGGTATAATCCATATATTTATCATCTTTTATATCATAGATATCAAAATCTTCATTTGTGATTATACGTTCACAATATTCACAATTTGATTCTTCATTATCCCCCATTTTTATCAACCATATTTCTTCATTACTCATTCTTATCTTTTTTGTTAATAAATATAAATTTTTATATTTATTCTATTTTTTTAATCATTTTTTTTTATAAAAAAATTATTTAGGTACTAATATATAATCATCATGATTATATGACTCTTTTATTGGTACTAAATTATATTTACACTCATTTAATACATATTTCATTATATCCGAATTTTTTACTTCTTTTAATTTTGGTTTTAATATCTCTATAAATATGACCGGTCTATTTCTCTTTATCGTCTCTCTACCACCTTTCAACACATCCAATTCCATACCTTCAACATCTATTTTTATTAATGACACATTATTCAAATTTAATGAATCCAAACTTATTATACCTATCTCCTTCTCAACCTTCAAATCTTCATTTGGATTTAAACCCGCAAATGATACCTGTCCAAATGGTTTTCTCTGATATCTATCATATACCTTTACTTTTATTATCTCATTCTTACTTCCAACACCCTGACTAAATACACATACTCTATCCTGTAAATTATTTACTTTCGCATTCTTTTCCAATATATCATAATATAATGGATCAAATGCATATACTATATTATTTTGTGATACCATTTTACCTAATATTATTGTATGTGTTCCTATATTAGCACCTATATCTAATATATTTGTCCCTTCTTTATAATACTTTTTAAAATATTTATGTAAAAATGTCTCCCACCACATACCTTTTGACAAAAATTGACTTATACCCAAATCAAATCTTAAATAATATATTTTATTTCCATCAACCTCTGTATATGATAATACATCTGATTCTTTAGTTGGTTCTGGAAAAAATCTATGATATTCCAATCCTTTTGTTATATTCACTTTATCAAATTTTTTAAATATATTCTGTATTTCACTCATTATTTTATCATTCTTATTTTTTGTACTCCATACTTGTATTGAATATAGTTTTTTTGTTCCTTCTTTTTTAGATTTTACTCTTATACCACATAATTCTCTATTTTTATTCATTAATTTGTTTAATTCTAAAACTATATTATTTATTATCATATTTTTAACAAACTCTATTTGATATACACCACCATTTACTATCTTCTCATCTTCCCAATTTGGTTCATAACCTTTTTTAAATATACCAAAAAATCTTATTCTATTTTTAACATTGTGTTTAGTTATATTCATTATTAAATCATCCAATTTATTATTTTTATCTATATTTACTTTTTCATAATTACTATTTATTTTCCATCCACTTTTTATTAAATATTTACCAACACCACTCTTTTTATTCATTATCCTATTTATTTATTATATTATTTATTCCGTTATTCTCTCAAATTTAACTTTTTTAACTCTTATCCATGGTACATTATTCTCCTCTTCCACAAATCCTTCCCCACTTAAACAATGTGTTTTTGATAATTTATAACATCCCCATAAGACCAAATCTATATATTTCCCATCTTCATATCCCAATGTCACAAATGTTATATATTTATTCTTCTTTAATTCTTTACTTTTCTCCTTTTTTTTAACATATCGATCCGCTTCAAATATCTTATATGTCACTATTATACCCTTAAACTCCGCATAGGGTATCTTCTTTTTCCTCTTTTTATTCTCTCCTTCTATCTCATCCAATTCCTCTTCATCTCTTTCCTCTCTTAATCCCAAATTTCTATAATACATATTTGGTAAAAAATTATTACCTGTCCAATATCCAAATCTAAAATATTCTTCTATATCCGAAAAACGCTGTATTACATTATTCTTTAATAACTCTTTTGTCTTACCTTTCGCAAATCTTCGAATATCAACACCATGTCTTTTTGCTTCTCTATAATGTACCCATGTTCTATAACTACTATTACAATGTTTTAATGTTGATTCCCAAAATAAACGCGGGTTATGATACTTTTGATAAGCTAATGCATATACCAACTTTGCATATGAATATGCATGTGATTTACAAAAAGAATATTCTTGAAGACACTCCAATTGTTCATATATTAATTGTCTCTTTTCAAATGTCATATTCTCCCTCTGTTTTTCTTGTAATAAATCCCAAAACTCCCGCTTTTTATAATATTTATTCTTCGCAAAAGCCTTTCTATATATATCCGCTTCTGAATGTGTTATATCCAATAATCTTGCTATTAAATTTATTGCATCATCATCATATATTAAAAAATCATCCCTTTGTACAACACCCAATTGATAATAATCCCTCAAAAATGTAAACTTCTGTCCATTCTTACTTGCAGCCGGTCTTATTAATGCTAATGCACATGCTATATCATCTATATTTTGTGGTCTCATCTCCCTAAAGATCTTCGACATACCACGACTTTCTGCATATGTTAAACCTATTGTATCACCTCTTTCAAATAATGAAAATACATTCATATCATATGGATAATCCTCTATTGGTTGTGTTGATATATCCCATAATTGCGATAATCCCCTATTTGACAATACATCTATTTTTATTAAATTATAATCCTCCGCTTCATCCTTATTTAAACATAATTGTGCACCCATTATCGCTTTGTCACAACCTCGATTTATCTGATAATCCCTTAAATAATACTCATTTGGTACTATATCTTTGAATATTATTATACCACCACAATGCAATGAATGACATCTTAATTCACCTTCTAAATTCTTTGCATCCTCCAAAACCTGATATTGAACTGCTACATCATCTATTATCTCCGTTAAATCAAACTCTTTTGGTATAAATTTATGATATCCCGTTCTTCGAATCGCCTCCTTTAATGCCGATTTCTCTTTGAACCTCACATGATTCGATATTCTAGCCACTCTACCCTCCCATCTATTATATATCATCTCAAATATTTTATCACGAACATTATGTGGAAAATCTATATCTATATCCGGTATATCTGATCTCCTTTCATGCATAAATCGTGTTAATGGTATATTCTCCTTTATCGGATTTATATTCGTTATATTCATTAAATAACATATTAATGAACATCCCGCACTACCTCTTATTATATGTGGATATTCTGCCGTTAATTCTAATATCTCTTTCACTTGCAAAAATACATCAAAAAATGATTTACTCTCTATCAAATTAAATTCATATATTATTCTCTCTAAATATATCTCCTCATCCAATACATCCCTTTCAAATTTATTTATTAATGTATCCACCAATACATTACTCATTATTGGATATCTCTCTAATCCACCATTCCTTTCTATATAATTATCTATCTTTTCCCTATTACTTTTATATCTATCATTCTTTATAACCACACTATTTGTCACTATCTCCTCAAATAATTCACTCTTTTCATTTTTTTCAATGTTTTCAACCGTTTTATTAACCTTTTTTATATTGAAAAAATCACATATACTCGTCTGTTTCATCTTTTTTATATCCATCCCACCAAAAATATATTTTACTTTTTCTTATTTTTTATATTTAATGGTTTTTTATATCTTTTTCAATTTTAAATAATTTTTATATTATTTAAATGGTAATATTTTAATAAACGTAAACTTTTTAAACAAAAAATTGATTATTTTTTTATATTGAATTCATTTTTAAAGATGAAATATAAAATATAAAATCGAGGATGAGTATAAAACAGGAATTAATATGTCCGATAAGTTTGATGATTTTTAAGAAACCGTATATAGCTAATGATGGTTTTACGTATGAATATGATATGATATACCGGTTAATAGGTGAGAGTTCACCTTTAACGAGAGAGAAAATAAAGGTAATATATGAGAATAAGGTAATGAAGAAGATAGTTGAGAATTATTTGGAGGAGAATCCGCAATATAGGGATGATCAGTACAAAATGGTTTTTGATGAATTTCATTTTAAACAAATTGTATATAAAAGGGATTCTAAGGAGATAATTAAATATTTGGATAATTTTTCGAGTGAAGAATTGAATGATATAAAAATAAATTGTCAATGTTTAACACATGGAATGAAACAGATAAATATATTAAATTTTTTGTTATTAAATTTTTATACAAGTAATTTGATAAAATATTTATATGAAAGAAGAATTGATTTTGAATCGGAGGCATGGGACGGTTTAAAACCGATACATTTAGCAATTCGATATACAAAACCACATATAGTTAAATTTTTAATAGAAAAGAATGTTGATTTGGAATTAGTATCAAATGATGGTTGGAAACCAATACATTATGCTTTTGCTTTTTCAACACCATATATATGTAAATTATTAATAAAAAGGGATGTTAATTTAAATTGTAATAAAGACGGTTTTTCGTTATTAACATTTGCAATAAAAAATGCACCAGAGGAGAATATAAAGATATTAATAGACATGGGTATTGATTTAGAATCAATTGAAACAGGTGGAATAAGACCAATACATATGGCTTTATTTTCTTCAAAAATAAATATATTAAAATTATTAATAGAAAAGGGTGTTAATTTGGAGAGTCCTTCAGAAAAAGGTATAAGATGTATTCATATGGCACTTATATTTTCAACACCTGAAATTTGTAAATTTTTGATAGAAAAAAATGTTGATTTAGAGACTCCAACATCAGAAGGATCAAAAGTAATACATTTTGCATTATGGAAACAAACACCAGAAATATGTAAAATAATCATAAGCCGAGTGAATGATTTTGAGTGTATAAGTAAAGGTTGGAAACCAATACATTATGCACTTCAATATTCAACACCAGAGATATGTAAAATATTAATAAGGAAAGGTGTTAATTTAGAATATGCTGTAAATAAGGATCTTTTTCCTGAAAAATATAAACCAAAGATCAATATTCATGAATTATTGGATTTGGATTAAATTTACGTATATATAAAAATTATAAAAAATGATAGTAATTTTAGTTTGGAAAAAATATAAAAAAAATATATATTATATAAGGTATCGTATTTTTTAGTATTTACTTTATTTAAAGAGTTAACAATGGGACGAACAGCGTGCTTATTTGTTGATTTAAAGACTTTTAAAAGCTTAACTTTACCAAAGTATAAAAAAGTATCATTAGATACAATTATATTGGTAAATTGTGGATTAAGAGAACAAAGAATAGAACATATTATACGTGATATAGTTTTTAATAATCAGAAATTCACTATATTAGTGAATAAAGATATAATTAAAGATTTTATCCGATTAGGTATATGTACAAGTTTAGATGATTGGTTAAATAAAATTAAAAGTACAACAACACCAATGATAGAAATGAAAGGATTTAAATTATTGAGATTTGAACAGGACGATACATGTTCTACTTTAAATGGATATAATTTTAATTTTGATTTTATTAATGTTGATGGAAATACATTTAGTGATAATGATATACCAGAAGAATTTATATGTCCATTATCACTTCAATTAATGTTTGATCCAGTCACATTAGTGGATGGTAAAACATATGAAAGAGATGAGATAACAAATTGGATAATAAAGAATAAAACTTCACCTATAACGCGTGAACATATTGAATTTGATATTCGTACTTTTAGAACTGATTGGAAGATGAGAAATAATATATTTGATTTTTTAGATAAGAATCCCCAATACTATAAATATCAATATATTAGAAAAAAAGATTTTCAATTAAATTTTGATTATTTAATAACATTGATAGAAAATAATGATTTTCAAAGATTCCAAAACTATTTATCAACCAGAACTCATCTTTTAGAATCAGAAGTTGAATCAAATTTCTTTGACGATAGATACAAAAGATTGATATTTTTCGCTTTGAAAAACTTTCAATTCTTTGAATATCTATGCAGTTTAGGAGTTGATTTAAATGTACATTTGTGTTATTCAAAAACATATCCTATTCATTTATTATTTAATTATGAATATATGTTATCTTTTGATCAATACAACGATCATTATATATTATGTGATCAAAGTATAAAAATGGAATATATTAATATATTCCATAGTTATGGTTTTGATTTAAACAAACCTAATAATAATGGTAATACACTATTGATGTTGAGTCTAATGAATATATTTAGAGATCTGTTTTATCATTTAATACATTTAGGAGCTGATATTTCATGTATAAACAATAATTTATATAATGTATTATCATTTTCTATAAAATATAATTTAAATGATATAACAGATTTTTTAATGAATCATGAAAATAGAGATAGTTTGGTTGAATATGAATATAATAATTATGATATGTTAAGTTTTATTTTACTTTTTCATGATAATGATTTTAATAAATTCAGAAGAATTTATGAATTTGTTGAAATAAATTTAATTGAAAGAAGTATAACATTACTATGCAATATGGCATTTAAATCTAATAATATAGCTGTTGTTCGATATTTAACTATACACAAGCATGCAACACTTGAAGAAGATAGTGGTAATATTCTTTACGACATAAAAAGTCATACTAATATTAATTTAGTAAGATTTGTTGTAAACCGTGGTATTGATGTAAATAAACAATCTGTACATGGTCTTAGACCTTTACATTTTGCTCTTAGTTCATCAAATATTGTTGTGATAGAATATTTGTTAAATAGAGGTGCTGTTTTAAATCATTCTAATGAATTTAAAGTAATAAACCAAGGTATACTAATACCATTTGTACAGGATACAACTATTCCAATTGCTAAAAGAAAATCAATTTTAGCTCGTATTAACAATCATTAAACCATCTATTTGTATAGATCTATTTTAATCTTATAGATTAAAAACTTTATTTTTTGTATCTTTTAATACACAAAAACTTTATAATTTATAATAATTATTTAATAATTCTATTTTTCTTTTTTTTAACATAGACTTTAATTATAATAATGTTTTTGAATCATCATTTGGATCAGATCGAATAGTGTCAGTGTTATATACAAAAACTTTTATGTTATAATAAAGATTGTTTTTATAATTTTAATCAGATATTTTAGGTATAAATTATTTAGGTAAATTACCATTAAGTGTTAATAATTGACGTTGTTTCATAGTGAAAAGATCATTTAATTTATTGTTATTAGCTTTTAATAAATTAATTTCCATAATTAAATTAGATATTTCAATGTTTTTTTGTTGAATAGTATTCATTAAATCACATATAATAATATCTTTGATATTAGTATGTGAATTTGGATTATCTGACATTTTATATTATATTTGAATTTTAATAAATAAATTTGTTGTATTATATTAATATTAATCATTTTTTATTTATTTACGTATTATATAATATAAAAATAATTCATTTAAAAAAATATTATTTAATCCAGTGATTTAAACTATAAATCATTATAAAGTGATATATTTTGATGAAAAAGAGTAAGATCTTCAATATGATTTCTATCACGGTCTTCAAAAGTTTGTAAATCACGTGAAGTATAATGATCAACATCACCTCGAGTACATTTAACTCCTAAATAGAATTCTTTTGATTGACAATAATAATGGTTTAAAGTAAAATATGGATTAATAGGATCAGATTTATAATCCAGTTCTAAAAACTTTTTATTCATTGAATCCGGATATTTAAATTCAGCATGATGTACATTCAAATTCACAAATTCATAATCAGTATTTAATATATATTTTAATAACATAGATGCATTTTTATAATCTTCCCTTTTTGTAAATGAAGGTACAACATATTTAGGTTGTTTTTCTAAACCATTCGATCCATATAATGAATGATTAATCTGTATTTGACTTAAAGATATACATTCTTTTAATACTTTTTTTAAATCAATATCTCGAACCGAAAATAAGAATTCATCCATATCAAAGATACCAAACCACTGTGATTCATTTATAATTGGTAAAAAATAATGATTATATAAATTTCTTTGTCTTCCCAAATAATAATTTTCATATGATTGATATAAAGTCACCAAATTATTATTAATATATGGTTGTAAAATATCCATATAATTATCATTACTTTTATCATTTATCATATAAATATGTTCAACACCATGAAAAAAATAATGATCTAACCATTCTTTCATTATATGACCCTCATTTTTAAATATAGTTCCAATAGAAAAATAATACTTACGAGACATTATTATTAAATTTATAAACAAAAATATTTTATGTAAAAAACGTATTTTCACATAAAAAAATATTAAAAATATGTTTTAAATATATATTTTATACGAAATAATATTAAATGACTTTTTTGATAAGGTGAATCAACTGGTTGATCATCAATTACATATCCAAATACAAAAAAATCTCTAGGATTCATTATTCTCTCATAAGTACTTATTTTGTATGCTTTATCTGACATCATAATTATTAATTTTATTTCTCGAATACCATTCCATAATGATACTATTTGACCATCACATAAAAAATCTATTTGATCATGATAAAAACATACCCATTCCGATGATGATCTATAAATAGGTGTACCATTAATACTATTTTGATTAAATCTATTTTTGGGAGATACTGAATGAACAGCTTCAATTTGTTCAAATTTAGGTATATCAACAACCAAAGTATTTGAATTATTATCACTACTCATTTTTATATATCTTTTTTTTATAATTTTATTATTTAAATAACTATTAAACTAATTATTTTTCAATTTTTTTTAACAATACATACTTTTTTCATTATCAAAAGTACGTTGTTTTTTAGCATTAATAGCCATATCTCGGCGATCTTCAGCAGATTTTTTACGACCTTTAATTAAAACATCCATAAGAGTACTCATAGATAATTTGTTATTTAAACAAATAGTAAATAATTTGCGATCGACTTCAACTGATTCACCTAAAACAGCTTTATGAGCTCTTTCAAATTGATCAAAATCAATATCTTCAAATCTTATGATATTATCAATTCTTCCAGCTCTTATTAATGCTTCATCAAATTTTTCAGGATGATTTGCAGTAATAATAGTAATTAAACCATTAGGTAAATTAATAGCTCCATCTAAAAGATTTAAAAATGTTGAAAAGTTTAATTGTGTATTTGTAACTTCTCTTTGATCAAAGAAGCTATCAGCATCTTCAATAGTTAAAATACAATTTTCAGTTAAAACAGTAAATAAACGAATAACATCTTTATTTTTCATATCAGCATTACCTAAATTAAGTGAATAAATATCTCTATTTAATCTTTTAGCTAAAACTTTAATCATAGATGATTTACCTGAACCAGGTATACCACAAAAAATTAAATTTAATTTATGTTGTTTACCAAATCTTTTTTTGAATAGAATCTCTTCTTGATCCAAAAATTGATCAATAATCTCATTGATTTGTTCATGATTTTTATTTGATAAAAAAAGATTATCAACATTTAATTCATTTGTATTAATAGTTGAGTTTTTATACCAACTAGAAGTATCATTTACAAAAATATTAATTTTATCTTTAATTTTAGGTAAAGCATTAATAGCACTGTGTATTAATTGTTGAATAACTGAAAATTTACTTTTTTCATATGTTAATTGAAAATAAGAATACCTAATAAATTCAGTATACCATCCAGCTGAAATTAAATCAGTTGTACTTGATATCATATTATTGATATTTGGATCATTAATTATCTTTAAATAAAGATCAAAATCACCTAAGTTCAATTTAAAATTACCTAATGCAGGTATTCTACAAATAACTAAATCACTTGATGGAATACTATTAAATTTAATTGTTGGTATCCTAAATACTGATTCAGAATCCATAGCTTCAAATTCACCATATGTTAAATATAAATGTTTTAAAATACATAATCTATGAAAATGATCATCAATTTGTAATGTCTCTAAAGACCCGTTCTCATTATTTGTTGTACTATTCATATCCATTTTTGTAAATATTGCACTTTTATTAATTATTCTTTTTTATCCTATTTTATTTTATAAATGTTTTTTATTTCAGTTTTTTATGAAAGTTTACGTACACTCTCTATAGCACGATAATCCCATACAACTTGTGATGAACAATCAAAAAAATTGTACCAAATTGAAGATAAAATTATACGTCTAAATTTAGATATACTTATTCCATAATAACCGTCATCTTTAACTTTTTTCCAATTAATCTTTTCTCCAACGCCATATTTATTAGTAAATTGATTCATTTTTTCATAAGAATCTATCCTATATATCTTTTGGTCATCATTAATTAATTTTATAGCGTAAACATCATTTTCCCATGGTAAAATCCATTTAGGCATTTCAGATAGAGTCCAATCTAACCATCCTTTGTCATTATTATGTTGTTTCATACCATATGACATCCAAAATCCATTAGATGGTTTATAGTCAATATTAGTATCAAATTCTAATATTTGTCTTTCTAAAAAAAATGTTTCAATATTATATGATGAATTTTTTTTGGATATATTAATATATTCTCCTTCATTCATCATAGAATTAAAACGTAAATAATAATTTCTGATCTCTTTAGAACCCTCTTTCATCCTTTCAATGTTTTGATTACTATAATCACTCCAATTCATGTTTAATAAATTTTCTGAAAACTCCATTTTTATTGGTAAGTTTTTTAGAAAATATTATTGTGACGAATTTATTTATAATAATTTTATTAAAAATACTTATCTAAGTCATTTATCTATCAATTTTTATAAAATAATCAAAATCAATAATAATTAATTGTACATTTTGATGATGTATAATAACATACTTGTGGTGGATTGTTTTTAAGTTCAATTTTCTTTAAGTTCTTTAAATTAAATAAAGTTATAGGTAAATCTTGAATAATATTATTATTTAATTCGAGTATTTCAAGATCAGTGAGATTATCAATACTGTTTTGTAAAAACTGGATCTTATTAAAATTACATTTCAGCGTTTTTAATTTAAATAAATGTACAACTGATTCCGATAATTCAGTTAATCTATTATATGATAAGTCTAAATATAAAATATTGTAAAAATTACCTAAACATATACTATTGGGCACTTCTTGAAGACCGATATCATTTAAAATTATTTTTTCAACTCGAATACCACCATCAATAGCTTTTTTCCAAGAATTGTATCTTGTCTCTTCTTCATCTTTATATATACAAATAATATTGTATCCAAACATAGTGTTTTATTATTTTATCTTTTTAGTATTTTATATTAAAACTATGTTTAATATAAATCAGTTTTTTATTTATAAAAAATTCAAATTTAAATGATTAATAAAATTATAAATTTTAACATTATATAATAAAATATATACAGATTGAAAAAAATAAAAGAATAAATGATGATATTTGAAAAAAATAATATAAATCAAAAAGATTATATATTATCTTTAATCCACTTCAAATTCATAATAAAATTCAAATATAATATTTTTGTTAATAATATTTCTACAAAAAGAATATAATCATCAAAAATATTTTTTTGTTTTATATGATTTAATACGTGTATTGGAGTTTCAAAATAAATACTTTTAAATAATCTTTGAATATCTTTATTTCCATTTTTAAATAATTCAAAATACATATGAAAATCATTTTTTATGATATTAGATATTTGACATCTAAAATCAGGAAGTGATTCACATACATTATTAAAAACCATTAAAAAGTTTAATAAATTAGGTTTATTCTCGTTATCTTGTATATATTCTTGTTGTCTGGGAATAAATAACATTTTTCTATTATATCTTTGTTCATAATCAAAAAATGTTCTTATATGTATAGAGAATGATAAAATATCATTTGTCGTATTTTTTGGAATTATTTTTGTATAATTCAAATAGTCATCTCTATAAATAAACAAAGAATCAATATTATTAAAGTTTTTAATAAAATTAGATTGCATACAATTATTTAAAAAATTAAGAATATAACTATATTTATTGTATAGTTTTTTATATAGATAATAATCATTTTTGAAAAAATCATCAATTAATGATAAATCTAATACATCCCTATACCTAAAAATAAATTCTTGATTTTCAAATATTAGTTTACATAAATTATTTATATTATATTCATTAACAATAGTTGTTTCTTCACTTATTTTGATTATACTATTATTGCTTTTATACAAATCTAATTTTATATCAAAATAATCTATAACCGAAAGTTTTTTATTATTTAAAAAACTTGACAAAGCATTATTATGTAAATAATATAATTTTTCCAAACCAGCCATTTTACGATCTATTTGTGTATTTTTAAATACATCTAAAAATTTCATAATCAAATTAATATTATCTAATGATTCACTAGGATCAAAGTGTTTGTTATTGTTAACAATCTTTTCTTCTCTTGACTCATATGTTATATAATTAAATGAATTAAATAATTCATCAATTATATCTTCAATTTGTTGATAATATTCATTTGATTTTACACTAATTTTAGTTAAATTATTTATTATTCTCATTCTTTCAACTAATTCTTCAAAATCATCATATCCTTGTATACTATATGGCATAGTATCTAATATAGTTTGTAACTCTTCAATAATATCTTCAATATTATTATTACATTCTATTGATTCAATACTAAATTTTTGTGGATCGTTAATTAAATCCATTTTTTCAAAAATTTCAATCATTTCTTCATAATTATATTTATCTTCGTTTATATATCCGCAGTATTTAGCTGATTTTTTATTATTAATGTCGCTTAAATTACTCATTTTGACGTAAATATATTAAAAATATTTAAGTTCTTACGTATGACAATGAATAACGATGATTAAACATTTATAATTTAAAAATTTGGTTATTTGTCCTATCAATTTTTTATTTATTAAAATTAATAATTAATAATATTCATTAAAATCTATTTTAGGATCTAAACTTAATAGGTTTGATACGTTTAATGGTGACAAAACCAGTATATCATATTCTTGATAATAATCATTTTTTATTTTAAATGACACATTTTCAATACAATTATAAAGTTTTTTATAAAAATCATGTTTTTCAATGTTTGTTTCATTTTTAATTAAAAGTTGAAGTGATACAATAAATTCATATCCTTTATTTAATATTGTTCTCTTAAAATTTGCTAATTTATTATGATTCTCTCTTTTTAGCAAGAAACCAATATTTATATCTAAATATTGATACATCTCATATATCTTTTTATGTTTTAAGAATACATCATTCTCCAATTTATATTCTCTCATTATATCCGAAAATTCTCTCGTATATTTTAACATATCCATTTTTATTATATATATATATATTTATTTAAAATGAATCAACTTAAAATAAATAAAAGAAAATAATAAAAGATGAGGATTCAGTACATATCGGATATACATTTAGAATTTTATGATGAAAAAGAGACAATAAGGTTATTGAGAAATATAGAACCGCAAACGAATATATGTGTTTTAGCTGGAGACATAGGATATCCATTTCAAAGGACATATAAAATATTTTTGTGTGGTATGAGTAAAAAGTTTGAACATATATTTTTAATACATGGTAATCATGAGTATTATCAATTTAGTGAGAATAGGAATAAGACAATGAAAGAGATATATGATAAAACAAATAGGATAATAGAAAAGAATAATTTGCAAAACATTCATTTTTTACATAATTCTTATTATGATTTAGATGAATACAGATTTATAGGATCGATATTATGGACCAAAATAGAAGATCCGAATTATTTAAGTAATGATTATAATAAGATATATGAAGCTTCAATAGATGAATTGAATGAAATACATGAAAATAATAAGATATATTTGAGTGAAGCAATAGAAGAAGCAAATAATCTTAATAAAAAAGTAATAATGATAACACATCATTTACCGTCATATAAATTAAATCATCCAAAATATGCAAGATATTATAGATATCATCAATGTTTTTCATCACATTCAGATAATTTAATACGGGATCCGGTAAAATTATGGATATTTGGACATACACATTCAAATATAGAAATGAATATAAATAATATACCTTGTGTATGTAATCCTTTAGGTTATCCTGATGAAAATAATGATATTGATTTAAATAAAATAATCGAGATTTGAATAAGTAATTTTGATATAAAGAAAAGGAAAGTATTAAAAAACAAAAATGAATTATAATATAAATATAAAATCTTATATAAATGAATATTTAAAAAAACATGAATATAAAACGGATGATAATGATACGGAGTGTTTAATATGTCGAAATGATTTTAAAGAGGATAGTGATTTAATAAAATTGGAATGTGAAAGGAGTTGTAAATATAATGTATATCATAAAAAATGTATATTGGAATGGTTTAAAATAAGGTATCCAAATATACATTGTCCATATTGTCAACATTATATAAAGATAGATGAAGAATTAGTAATGGAATATTATAGACATAGTCAGATATTGTATATAATAAATAAGTCATTAATGAGTTATCATAAAAACGAACATAAAAAAATAGTATTATATTCAACACAAATATTGATAGGATTATATATAATAGAAAAGATAAGACATGCTATAATATATTATAATAAAAGTTATGATAAAATATATATAGATTTTATGTTTATATTAATATCAATATATTCATTGTCATCAATAAAATCTTTACCAACGGATATGTTTTTTGGTTCATGTCCAGCAACATTTACAGTAACAACAATATTTTTATTAACAG
>JACCDO010070796.1_pt1 | contig 16937 bp, 16 predicted proteins | sample 7446101 | NCBI WGS metagenome assembly JACCDO01 (sample SAMN15323440, study PRJNA562643) | freshwater metagenome | isolation source: river surface water | place: USA:Blue River Watershed | collected 2017-08-16 | reverse complement strand
TAACCATGGCATACAAAGGAAAAATCAAATCCTTCTTCGAAGTAACCGGAACAGAACCAGAGGCGTGGTTGTCATCCGACCTTGACTTCTCTAATCCAGATGGTGATATATCGGTTAAACCAAGCGGTTTAGAAAACGTCGAAGAATACTTCGATAGCGACGATGTCTATAATCTAAGCTCTTCAAAATGCCAGTTATGCGGCGCTCATATCAAAAATAGGTTCTATATCTTCACCAAATCCAAATCTAAAACCAACAAAAAAGCAAACGAAGGCATGTATGCTGTCGTTGGTGTCGATTGCGTCACTAACTTTATCGACGGCGAATTTGGCAAGAAAATCAAAAAAGGACAGAGGCTAGCCGAAGTAAACGTCATTAGAGATAACATACAAAGAACCATCAATGATTTAATCGCAACCGCGAACAAAACCGTAGCCAAACACGTGACTTATCTGCATGAAAAGAATAGCGTCTCAGAGGTAAGCGGAGCTCAGGCATTCCTTAAAATTAAAGATTCACTAACAAGCCTTTCCGATGACCTGAAGAGTATCGATAAGTGTGTAGAAGAAATCGAAAAAGGAACGCCTAAAATTCGTTTGCCTAAAAATAATGTAGAAAAAGTTAAGGCATTAATCACCAAATACGAGAGTTACGGAGATAGTTACGAACTAGAATCGGGCAATAGCGATATCTTAAAATTAATTAAAGATAGAGTTATGTGCAAATTGATAGATATACCTATCGATGTAGAGGCTATATCAAACATTCTTTACGGAGAAGATGGCGCTCTTAACTCCATAGCTGGATTTAATCTCAAAAATCCTAAGTTTAAAACCGTCAAGGCAACAGAGAGGGGCCTTATTGATGCGATGGAAACCATAAAATCTTCACACGAAGCTCTTTATCAATTAATTCAAACTCACTCATCGTTAGTACACATTTTCAATAAAGCGATGGAGGCGGTTATCCAATCCGTATCCGACCCAAGTAAGTTGCGCGATAGAGTCAAAAAAGAGCTACCTACTGTGGTCAATTTCATTAATTCCGTTAATGAAGATGAGGTTGATGATGCATTCGCTGCTCTCGATTCTTTCGTCACAAAAGCGATTCCCGCAAGAATATTAGAGTGTATAGAAAAAGTTAAAGAAGATGATGATTTTCATAAGTTCAGCCAACAAATAAACTTTTCCATGACCCGTTTCGTATATGAAAGCTTATATTTCGATATGCCAGAGCTGGCTAAAATAAAAGCGCGTATCGGTGATATTAACGCTCATTCAAATAAATGGTTTGCTGCAATAGTCTCATACGAAAATCGTCAAATAGCAAAAGATAATGGCTTCGAATGGGACCCCGACAGAAAGCTTTGGGTAGCGCAAAGATGGGTTGGTGTGCAGAATAAAGCGGCGGAGCTCCAGGTAAGGCTAATGGACAAAATGTACGGCGGTCCTCGTAAGAAATATTAATTCAACACAATCAAGACCTAGCCACCGAATTAAGCAATCCGTTCAGTTTACCGAGCGCCTCGACGCGATTTTTTCGTATATAATTCAAAGGAGTCTCACCACCAATTAAGCTTGACGGTGTTTTAAACCAAGAACTAACTATTGCCTTGTTATTGATGAATATTTGCCTTAAGTTTTTGTGGATGCCTAAAATACCAAGCGCGGCTTGAATCGAATCTCCGCCACCCGGCAACTTGTTGTTCTCTTCAAGAGAAGATGCTTGGGACTCAGTCAAATCGACGCCGAGAAGCACGTTGATATCGTCTACGGTAAACGAGTGAATTTTTGCGATGCTCCAGAAAGCTTCGCCTAAAACTTCGATTAAATCATTCGATGGATAGTCCATGCAACCGACCTTACGCTCTATTAAACATCTTTCTTAACGGATGAGCTTCCAATAGGTTCCAGCACAATATCAGCTACATATTTCTGTAAATCTTTGCGTTTTTCGTTGTTTTTTCGAATATCGGGGCCAACGAATGACATGTTGATTAAGCCGCGAATTATCTTGGCCAAGATAGCAACGATGTGCCTTGGTTTAAGCGACGTTGTTTCTAGAGAATCGTAAATTAAACCAGAAATCTTATCGGATGTTTCTTTTAGTTCCTTGGCCTTTAGAGCAACGGTATCGAGTTCTTTCTTTTCCTTGCGCTTCTCATCAAGAGAATGAACTACACAATCCTTACCCAGGTCAACAACCTCACTCTTTTTCGTTTTTAATTTACTGACATTCACTAGACACATCCTTTAAGTTTTAGTTTTTTGCGACCTCCATATTTAAGATATCGCTTTTGTTGAATCATGTATAGGAAATCGGTATAAAATTTAATTAATTGATATTCTTAGAAAAATATTCCTCGAATTACATTACAAAATAGAATATATAGCGTTCTCGCTAGCAAATGCCGAGTACTTATTTTGAGTAATTTTACTTACTAAGCATTGTAAGTAGCTGAGTTTACAGCAAAAATACGAATTTAAAGATTTTTTGTTAATATTTTAATATTTTTCGAAAATTAAATTAATATCAACGAATCCGAGCGATATCTTTCCATTAACCTTTCATTAACCATTTAGAGAGAGTTTTATGAAAATCAATGCACTTTTGTCGTTAGTAACAATCACCTCACTCGCTTGTTCATCGCCTAGAGAAGACGACGTCCCGGATTCTACCGAGACAACACAAGCGCCTGGAGATAGGACTCCAGCGAAAGACGTACCATCTCCAACCATTAATAAGTCATCGCAACTAGCTCTTAATATTATCGACGGTATGTCCGAAAAGATTGGCAATAGCGCACCCGGTTTCACCGATAAACTGAAAGAAAAAACGCTAGAAAGAACGAACTCTTTAGGATTAACTTTAAAGGATTTATTTTTGGCTAGCGAAGAGGAGATTTTGCTAGAAATTATGCAAATCGTCTCCGAAGAAACCTCAGCGCTAATCGAATCATCAGCAGAGTTATCATCCGACGCTCTATCCGACATCATTACGCTAGCTCTATCCGAGGCGACGGTCGATGTTGGCGCTATGAATAGTGTTGCTAACGAAAAAATTATGAAGGCCGTAATCCAGGGCGTGGCATCCGTTAAAGTAGATTTGCTGGACAATGTGTCGAAGTCAATCTCGACCGTCCTAGCAAACGCTGGCGTGTCAACGTCGGAAATTATCGAATCCGTATTCACTGTTGTTGCTGAAGTTTCGCCAGAGACTGAATTATCTACCATTTCCTCGGCATTGGTCTCCGGTCTAACAACAGCAGGCGCCTCTGCTACCGAGGTCGCGACTCAGACTTCTGCGGCGGCGACGGAAGTAGCGATTGCTAAATATTCTAGCGATTCTAGTTTGTTAGCTAGCGTACTAGACGAAATTAAGTCATCGGTAGAAACGGCTGTGACGAGTATCGTTTCTGGCGATTCGCTCGCATCGATTTTAGATTCTTTGAAGGATGCGATGGACACGGTTGTTAATGACGCGGGCATAACCCTAGACCAAGTCGCGCCAACATGTGGAGCAGGCGAGGAATTGAATCAGAATAACGTTTGTGAATTGGCTGTAGACCCATGTTTGCTAAACGGAAACATTATTATAGACACATTAGACGAAGCCGTTGCTCGCAATATGGCGGTATTTAAAAACGAAATAGAAAATCCATACATCGACTCAGAGTTAAGGTGCGAAGGTGACGCGAATTTCACTAAACCGTACTTTGCAGGAGCTAATTTTGATGGGATGGATTTAAAAAACACAGATTTATCCACTTTCGTTTTAGTTGATGGTACCAAGAAAGCATCTTTTTCTGGTGCGACAATCGGCCTTGAATTTAGCGGCGCCGCCGATTCGACGATGACATCACCAGTTGAATTTAGTTCATCGTGTGATACTGAGGCGTTGGGGTTGTTTGCTTCAACGACGATGACGTTGGCTGAGGAGAATAATTATAATACGATAGAGGTTTACGTTATGTGCGATGGTGAAACTTGGGGCTACGCGGTTGACGTTGATACCCAAGAATATCTACCGCTGTATGCTGTGTCAGGAGAAAAAATGCAATATTTTAATCGATATGCTTATCATGAACAATCGGCGACGCCAGAAGCGGCTTTTGTAAGTTCTTTTACTAATTTTGTAATGGACCCATTCGACGGCACAAAGTTACCTAATGGCTTTAGTATAGTTTCGGAAACAATTCTCACAGAGTGTTCTGATAGTAACTGTACAAACGCAATTAGTTGGCCGTAATCCCAATCTCAAAATTACGCCGGTCTCTGGATGAGTTTGTTGAAAAATAATTGACTCATTCAACGACCGATAATTAAATGCTGATATAGCTATCTAATATCATTGGTGAAAATAAATAAATTAATGTTTTCCACGCTTAGGCCGATTCATAATACGTAATTCAAACAAGTAGAATATAATGGCAAAAAAAGAAAAAAAAGAATATTTCACAGATGCGCAGATTGAGGGGATGAAGCGCGAAGCACGTGAGACCAATGGCGATTACTTTGAGATTTATCAACGCGAGGCCGAGAAGATACTAGGTAAGTGGGATATTAAAAACCTAAACCAATTCTTGATTGATAGCCATAATAATTCTGACGGCAGCGAGGTTGAGAGATTTTTGAGAGACATGGCGGAATTTGACCGAAAATACCCGACCGAAGAGGCTAGAAAAGAGGCAATTAATAGAATGAGGAAGGGGTATGACGTATGAATAATAAAGAATATTTCACGGATGCTGATATTGAAGCTATGAAGCGGGAAGCTAGGGATACTGATGGTGATTTTTTTGAAATATTTAAAAGAGAAACAGAGAAATTACTTGGCAAACTCGATATTGAGAACTTGACCCAATTTCTACTCGATAGCCATATTAATGGACCGAAGATTGATATCGAAGAGTTTAATCGCAGAAAGAGAGAATTGGACGCTAAATATCCAACGAAAGAAGATAAAAAGCGAGCGTATAAATTGATGAGAAAAGGGTTTGATATATGAGTAAGGCATATTTCACGGATGCTGATATTGAAGCGATGAGGAAAGAAGCGCGTGACACTGATGGTGATTACTTTGAAATTTACCAACGCGAAGCCGAGAAATTACTTGGCAAGCTGGATATCGAAAATCTTAATCAATTCTTGGTTGATAGTATAGATAACTCAGACACATTTGATGCCGAAGAATTCGAGCGAAGAAACAATGAATTCAACAAGAAATATCCGACAGACGCCGACAAAAAAAGAGCATTCAAGATTGCTAGAAAAGGCTATGACGTCTTCTAAATCCATCAAGCATCGGACCTAAGCGTGCTGGCGGCTAAACGAGGCCTTCAACCAAAGCATCAAAACAAAGGCGGTCGGCTAACGACCGACCGCCTTTCTTCCATCACGAAATAATCAATCACTTACAAACTATATTTGCACCACCATCCACGCACGTAGTGGCATTAAATCCAGCGGTAATCGTCGCGAAGTTAGCTGTGTTATCCGTTTTATCATAACAGACAAAACCCTGTGGTGTCGCTGAGTTATCCTCGCAAATTACGAAATTATAAGAAAATGAAGCATTTTTAGCAACCCTAACCGACGCATCATCACCATCCCCAGTCGACCACGCCGTGTCCATACCAGCCCCCGTATACCGCACGAGCTCACACCCAGCACCGCCGATAGCGCCCGTAGCTGTAGCTGCGCTAGATACCGTGATATCGAACGTAGTAGCCGCTGAGTTAGCGACGACGAATGTCCCTACCAATTCCCGAGCCGTTAAACCGTTGCCTGAATCGCAACCGCGAAGCTTAACGACATGACCGTTAGATAATCCGTGCGCCGCTGATGTGGTTACCGTTACGGTGGTGCTTGCGTTGGTTGTTGCTAGTGGGTCCGCACCAACGCCAATCGCCGCGCCTTCCCCATCCCTGTAGGCATTAATTCGCGTTTTGTCTGATAGGCGCATTAAACTTTCGTAGGACGGTCCAACCGACAAATTCTCGCTACCGACCACAACCTCAAGCATAACTTTGCTAATATAATCAGCTAAGTCACCGAGAGTAGCTGCTGAAATCTTCATGCACTCAATTACGCTAGCCGCAGCGTTATTTGCTTCGCAGTCAGCGGCGGTTGGGGCTACGGCGCCAGTAGTCTCCGGAAACGCCACGCCGTACCACTTCTTCCATTGCCCTTCCAAGACCGAAACGTCAGCTTGGGTACCAGCCAGCTTCTCGTTTAATTCGGAGGATAGTGCGTTTAGATTGTTTTTTAATTCAACCCTGTCCTCGATGGTGGAAGCTTTTGCGATTTCGCAAATACGCTTAACAATCAAGTCCGTCGCAACGTCCCCGTCGCAAGCCTTGAAGTCCGATGCTGTTACTGATGCGATTTGGCCTTGTAGGTCAAGTAATCCTTTTTTAATTGACGACAATTCGCTGTCTTCGTTTGATTTGGTTTCTTGTTTCTTTTGTGGCGTTGGTTGTCCGCAAGCAAATAAAAACCCAAGAATTGGTAGCAGTTTAAGATAGTTATACATAAAAATTCCTCTCGTTTATAAATTAATTAATTCGCGACTACCGCAAAATATTCATTATTCCTAGATACAGAGTTGGACTATATGAAAAGCCAGACCTCGCAGCGATAGAATCGCCGGATATGGTGTTGTAGTATTTGCCGGCGTCAACCATCATAATAAGCCGGAAAAACTGGTCGATGTTATCTTTTGATTCCATGTTACTTGGTAGCGACATCCTTAAAACAATCTGAGGCGACATGGATAGATACGATTTGTTATATACGGTTGACTGGCTTCTGTCTTCGTGTGCCACTTTAACGCCGCCAAGAAGTCTGTAGCGACTTCCAACAGCGAGCGTCTTTGCGGTGCGTAGTGAGTTGATAACAGCACTTTCGTCACCATCAGATACCGATTCTATCGTGTAGCCCAAGACGTGATTCTCAGCTACCACATCGGCGAAATAACCGCCGTTGCTGGATAAACCTAAACTTATCGCGAATTTAGCTAACGTAGGTCCCATTACACACCATCCTTTCTCAAGGTCTTGAGGCGAGCTACGAACCGAACATGCGTTTTGCAGTTAGTGTCGTAGAAAAGGTCGCCGCCAGAACTTAAACAAATAGATTTAGACGTACACAATCCAACACCGCGAACTTCTCCGCTGGACGCATTCTTTGTAGAGTAGAAAAGTTTAAACAAAGACCCGGCGACGTCATCAGATAGTGGCTTGCCTGAGTCCTCAACGACCAAATCAACGAAATCATCGTCGTGACGCTCAGTATAAATTTTAACCCAAGCATTCGGTCTGTCGGAAACCGATTCTAGACTATTCTTTAGTAAGTGCATAAGTATACTAGAGATTTTAGCAAAATCACCTACGATATGATTTTTTTCGATTTCGTTTATTAATGATATTTTATTTTCTTGGAATTCGTTAAATAAGAATAAAACAACGGAGTCGCCAACCTCTTTGATATCGAAACTCATATCGTGGTTATCTGAGCTTTTGGGCGCAATGTTCCTTAATAGATTTACCACTTTCGCAATTCGACTCGATGCTGACTGAATTTTCGATACTTCGTTGCTGTATTTACCAGAACTTTTCTTGTCGATGATATCAACAAAGCCTGTAACAATAGATAATGGATTGTTAATTTCATGAGCTACGCTTGCGGCTATTTGACCCGTTAAGTGATTTCTGGAAGATATAATTACTTCGGTTTGTGACTTTTGTAAGTCTTCGAGTAGCTTTTTATTTTCTACATTTTTGCGAACAAGAAGTCTAAAATCATAACCCTTTAAGAAAGCTGCTACGAGAGATATAGTCACGCTAGTAACTATACCAAGAACTCCCATCTTTTGCACAAACTCCGAGGAGCTGTTATTAATCAACATCAAACCGGAAATTAAGGAGAAAATAAATGAGTAAGCAACGAAATGAGCAAATTTCCAGTAAATAAAAGCTCCGATGCAGAAATAAATTAATACCGTTTCAGCTACGTAAGGCGAGATAGTTAAGTCGTTAGATGTCGACAATTGATACCCAGCGAATAACGAAAACGGCAATAGCGACGCAAACTTCTCAACGTCACCAACCACTTTACTTCTAAGAATCGATACCGCGATGGCCGTTGCCCATGACGCAATTACGAGTCGAGTATAAAAATATGTGTTAATCAAATCCTGCGACGTTAAAATCATCCTGTCAAAAAATGTCCATAACACGAATATAAAAGACCCAACGAGCAATACGGCAGCCGTCAAAACAGCATCTCTTTCTCGCATTTCTACGTCGACTAATTTTGTATTTTTTAAGCTCATTAAAATCCTCCGATTTGTATATTAAATATCGTTTTTTAGCTAAAAAATTAATATTTTAACGATAATCCGATAACTTAATATATGGAGACGAATTTCAATATGTTAAAAATGTCAATCATCATAGCTGCTTATCTATTCGATTATTTATTAATCGCCCAAGAAATGGACGAGAAATATTTAATTGAATCTTCTTTAAAGGAAGAGGAGCGTGATAGAGAGGCTAAAATTAACAGTATTCTTAAAGATAAAAAGGCGCCCAGCGTTAATTACAGGAAACCCGCTGTTTCTGGAGAAGAGCGTTCGATTAAAACGATAAAGAAAAAGCCGGAAGGGGATTCTTGGGATGATTTAGTTGACATTGGCGACAAACCGACCGGAGATAAATCTCCAGCGAAAGAGATTCGCAACGATATCGATGTTCGTAGCGAAGGGAATAGAATAAACGAAGCTAGGAACCCTGTCGTAGGCGATAGGCCACTACCTCAGTCATCTAAAGATTTTGATAACGAAATAGAATTGGACAAACGGGTTATTATCGACCTAAAACCTAACAAAGAATTGGGAGACCAAAAGAATGTTGTTGGCGATAAAAAAGACGCCGTCGGCGAGAAATTTAGGACACCAGTTAATAGAGAGCAGGTTAAAGGCGAACGATTAGCCCCAGGTATAAATAACCAATCCGTCGAATCCGGCAATAGAGAGCGGGTTATTCCTAGACCGGGAGTTAACGGCGAATCTGATTCCGTCTCATTACGGCTACCGGACGTTGGTTTCGACCCGGAAACGGAAGCTCTAATAGAAGCAATAAACGTAAACGACATCGGATATAGACACCCGATGAAAGAGCCTAGAAAGTTAATTATAACAGACACTTTCGTTGGTGTCGGTCCTAATTACACCCAAGCATTTGGTGGTACGATAGGTTTAAATATTTATAAATGGGTAATAGGCGGTGGCTACGAGAGGGCGCAGTGGCTTGATGTAAATACCAACACAGGAAAATATGTAGAGTCTATATTCGCTGATGGCTGCGCCGCTATGACATTTGATACTAGTTGGTTTAGTTTCCAGCCTTGTTTTAGATACGGTGTTGGTTACGGGAATTTTAAAGAAAGAAATGCTCTTAACGAAATCGTATCCAAAGACAAGAATAGGTCGGTATCAAAGACATTCGGTCGTTTTATTCTCTTGCTAGACGCTGGCGACGATAAAATTGCCGTAGAAGGAATAACGGGCTATTCCGAAGACCCTTTTCTGTATGGGGCGTTCATACAAGCAACCGTGAAAACGCCAATTCTAGGGCTAATGGCGGGTTTTGAGACGTATGCTGGGCAAAGGAATGCATTTATATTGGGATACAGTCTTGGCGTGCTTGATTTGGAGAAGTTCTACAAAGGCGACGATTAAGATAGCGACTTTCTCCAAACAAGAGCTCCATTCAACTTTTCGTTTAATATTTTTAGTTTAAGACCAGGGTTCTTAATCATCGATAACCAAGATATATTGAGTTTGACATCCGCGTCGCTTAATATATCAACGTCTACCATGTCATAAAACCGCCCATCGCCAACTAGACGAGCGCCTCTACCAGCCCTCTGTCGCAGTAAAACTTCCGACTGAGCAACCGGCTCCGCGTTAATTATCACGCTAGCCTCAGGCCAGTCGAACCCCGTACCAACGCTATAAACCGATATTATTTTAGGCGATTTTTTCGAGACCTTGACCGCGTCTAGACCGCCAGCTTCTTCTGCCGTTTTGAATTTATAGTTTGACGCTCGATTAGAAATTTTACCGACCAGCTCCGCGGCTTTGTTTTTTGGTGTAGTGGATGTGATGACGGATATTATGTCTTTTGACAAATTAGCATTCAATACAGATATCATACGCACTAATTTTAACCACGAACCGCTGTCCTCAACGATAAGTTGTCGTAATAAAGATTTTTTTTTCGTTTTACTTATTTTCGTAGAGTATATTTCCCCGATAACTATAAGTCTTAAAATCGAGAAAAGTCGTCGGTCGTTAAATTCGCTTTTTTTATTCAACGAAGTTAGTGTTTTTTCGATATAACCCTTTATGGATGCTCTACAATTGGCTGCGGCTACTACGTTCAACTCTTTATGTTTAACAATATCTAAAGCTAGCGATAGAGCTGCTGCATTAATGACTCTTCTGCAAAAAACAAGCTTAGGAGCATCACCAAACGCACCGATAGAGAAAGCGACGGATAAAAAAGATGTTACTGGCAAGAATGAACCTAAGGGTTTTGCTGTAAATTTATTCGCGTCCTTTGATAAGTCTATAATAGGCCAATCAGCGAGACCAGTTGGCGTCGCCGTAAATCCGATAATTATCGTTCTTTGGTCTAAAAACCTCAAAAATCCGCTGTAAATCTCGCTTTCTGACTCGAAACCGAAATGTGATTCATCAACAACCAAAACTAATACTTTCGATTTAAACAAATAACCACTTCCGTCGCCGAAACATTTGTTGGCAATTTTTGTTAAAGTGTTGGCTTTAATGTCACCGCCACGTTTCTCGGAATATTTTTTAAATGAGCGAAATATAGATTGGGTAGTAGTCGCATTCGCTACGCCTCTAGACTTAAGCTGCTCAACTACGGTAGCGAATGGACATACTACGATAGACGACACGTCATCTTTTCCGTATACATTATTCATCATACGTACGAATCTAGCGATTATTTCGCTTTTTCCAGACCCTGTAGGGGCGCAGACCTCGATGACGCTTGTTCGTAACGTTTTATTCTCAACGAACTCAGCAACTCGCGACGCTAGTGATATTATTGCTGTTTTTTGAAAATCTCTTAAAATTAAAGAATTCATATTTTACCTATCAGAAAATCACTTGACTAAAGAAAGCGATATAATTAAATATAACCACACAAGTCTTCAGGCAGTCAATCAGAGAAAGGCTGTAATCATGGACGAATCATTCGACGACATTCAGACTATAAAACAGATTTCGGATAGCACAGGAATTTCTACCAGAGAACTGACCGACATCGTTAGGCGCGCAGAAATACGTCCTACGAAAGTAAATGATTTATGGGGCTTCTCGTATACCGAGGTGCTTGATTCTATCAATGAGTTCGGCGAGGATAGTAAGAGAAAGAATATCGAATGGGATGCTCAAATCATCAGCAGAGTATTGCCTCAGCTATCCACGCACATTAGAGGTATTATAAAAGAAGAATTTTCATCTAATATACTTTACAAAGAGTCGACGGAAGCTAAAATCGTTGACGCGATAACATCCGTCAAAGTCTCAACTCTAATGTTAAAAAAGATAAGCTCGGAGATTTTAAGAGTTCTGACATTAGTTGAGTTGAGCGAAGTTAAGACCGGCAACCACGTTACCGCCGTAGCCACACCAACTAACTCCGTAAAGCCCAGTAAAGAAGTTACTGTCGATAATGAGCAGACCATAGATTTAAGTAGTGATGCACCGTCAGGTATTGAAGAATATTTATCGTTGATGTTCCCGACGCTACACGAATTGGAAGACGATCAGAGAAACGCCATTCTAACAGCGAAGTCCGATTTATATGAACAGTTTATCAGCTCACCGAACGAACTTAAGCGTATGAGCGAGATTAAAAGACGGTCGATAAATTCGGTTATCGCTTTATTTAGCAACGAGCTAGGGAATGTACCAACATTCAAGAGTTTGGCCGGTTCGATGAGTAGTTTGTTAGTCTGGACTCAGCAAAAAATCGACAAGATTCCGCTAGGCATTATATTCTCCGCAATCGAAGCAAATAATATAGGCTCCGAGCTTACTGGCGATGATTTTGTTTATATGACACAGTTCTAAGTAGCTGAAATTAGTAATATTTTATTAAATACTGAGAAATCGCATCGAAACCGATAACTTCTTTTGAGTTTGGAGGTTTTTGATGTTTGAATTAACTTTCGATTCAATTAAAAACGTAAAAAACAAAGATGCCAAGATAGAGCTTGGTTTGGCAATCTCCGATATTCTTCATGGCATCTCAAAAGAATGGAGCTTAGATGTTGATGATATGGCGATGATATTATGTACGTCAAATAGCGTAATTGAATCTTGGACTCAGTACGACAACTCCATAGTTGACTTAGATTCCGTTGACGACTCCAGTCTTCTAGCGATTCTCGATTTCATCGATTTGTACAACTTGGTAACAAGCACGTTTCCGTTACACAGAGACCGCATTAAGTGGTTTAAAGGAAGTTCGACGGATGCCGATTCTCCTATGATGCGAATCATTCGCACAGGAAGACACTCAATCAAAATAGAGAAAGATAGACTTGAGATGGCAATTTCGTGAGAGATTGTCGCTAATCCGCAACTCTCAATTATCACCGTTACATCAATGACTTACATTCAAAATTCCTATAATCTTAAACGGCTAACTATCCAATAATACTAAACATTTTATTTTACGGCATCTTCCTGGATATAATTTTAGGAGGGCATAATGTCTGATAAAAAAATAATTCTTTTCTACGACACGGAAACATCCGGCCTTGAGGCTAGTGAAGACCAAATACTTTCATTTCATATGAAGGCGGTCGACCAAGAAACCGGCGAAGTTATTGATTCTATTAACCTCGAACTTGAAGGTCGCTGCGACATTATTCCAAAACCATCCGCAGTTACCGTAAATCGCATCAATCCTTTGAAAAGAAAAGGGTTAAAAGAAAAGGAAGCCGCTGGTCTAATCGCTCAATTCATCGAGAAAAATTCTGGCGATAAACAACATTTACGCGTTGGTGGTCATAACATTACGAAATTTGACGGTAAATTTGTTAGGTCTTTACTCTCGCGCAATGGATATGATGGTAAAACACTACCACTTAAAGCTGTTGATACATTGCAGATTTCTGCGAGCATGTTAACGGGCGGTAAATTAAATTTTGATGCTTTAGAGACTAAAGTTAATAGAAACGGTAAAGAATACAAGGCACTCAATTTAACAAGCGTAGCCAACTCTTATGGAATCGAAGTAGATAAGTCCCTGGCTCACTCGGCTAAGGGGGACGTTGAGACTAATCTTAAGTTATGGAAGGCTATGGGTTCACCAATCCCTTCGGAGCCACCAATCTCAGCGAACCCAAAAGAACTCTCTAAACACGGCGGTAAGTTCTTGGTGGCAACGAACTACGTCAATGGCGAGTTTGTAAAAAACGCTTATTATATCACCGGGGAAGGTTTCGGCAAAGTTGCGGATAACTTAAGAGGTGATTACTGGGAAAAGTCAGCTATTTTAGTTAGATTAAACACTCCTAAATTCGAAGAAACGCTGGACCGCTTTAGGTCAGAGGTTTCTGCCTCGCTTGCTGGTGATAAAACCGAAAGAGGTAAGGGTTTAACCAAAACTTCTATCGAGGATATAACATCCAAAAAGATTTACAACTCACCAGAGATGGAAGTTGATGCTGTTATTGTTAATTCTTTGCCTATTGATGTTTTAAAAGAGCAGGGCATCACAGCCGTTCCTACCATGGACGAGCTTAAATCACTAGCCAGTGCGGTCGTCGCTGTAGAAAAGGCATCTAGAAGCGAAGCGAGAGAAAAGCGCTTCAACGACTTAAAAGCCGCCTCTAACTTATTTAATTACGATATTAATAATGCGTCGAATCCAGACAATTTTGAATTCTCGGATAACGACGAATTAATCCCAGTTTTAGCCGAGAAGATGGCTGGCAAAAGTAAAGAAGAGAAAGTAAAAGTCGTTTCGGAGCTAGCTAATGCTTTAAATAAAAATGCTTTATGGGCATACTCCATTCATAGATTGGCCGAAAAATACGGCTACCGGAATAAAATGCCAGGCTTCGAAAGTGAGTTAATCGAAAGTCTGAAAGATTCGCTAAAAACCAAAGAACCTTCTTTCATCCGCAAGGATAAAACGGGGTTGTCGAATAAACTTGTTAAGTTAATGTCAGATAAAGGCATTTCTTTCGTTTCGTTCGCGAGCGATGGCGCTAAGACATCCATTTCTATTTTGGATGCTAAGGGCGATGTAATTAAGACGGTCGATGTTCTGAACCCAATTAACGACAAAGGCATCATGCCAAAAAGAATCCCCGCATCTCCAATCGAGGATGCTACTATAAAGTTAATTGGTGATATCTCAGCATCGGATGCTAAAGCATTAAGAAAGGGCTTCGAGCCATTTTCGGATAATACTTCTTTCGACTCAATCAAGCGCCAATTAAATGCAGAATTTGCAACCGTTAAAAAGTCTGGCGACAAAGATGCCTTCGAGGCATTAAAGTCAGTGGAGGCTGACCTCGGCAATTCATCGGATGAATTTATCGCCAGGTCGCTTAGTTCATACAGCGAGGACGATAAGTCTGGAGTTGAGCAAAAAGATGAAGGTGAGCCAGAAGAATCTATGAACATTCTACTGGTTGATTTGCGCGAAGTTGACTTTAAAGAGGTCGAAGAAACGCATTCTCATTCAACTTCTAGCGATAGCGAATGGGAAGAAGGCTCCGCAGAGAAAGGGCGTAAACATAAATGCGTCGCCTGCAATCGCTGGTTCCGCGGTGTTGCGGTAATGGGTATGGGACCCACATGCGCCAAAAAGTACCTCCGGGACGGGGTGAGTTGAATCAATAGTTTCGTAAGCAAAGAAACGGAACTTGTGAGAAGATGAATTATGACCTACGATAAAAAAGAACTAAACAAGGTACTCAAGGAGCTGACTGGCAAGACGGCTAGCGGTATCAGTGAGTCTAAGAGAGAAGAGTTGGCAAGAACGTCTTTAAACGTTGTGATACTTAGTTGGTTGGCAGAAGATGAGGATTGTTACGTTCGCCGGGAAGTCGCTAGGAACCCATCTACATCGATAGAAGTTATCATTAAATTGGCGAGTGATGAATACCATGGTGTTCGCGAAAACGTCGCCAGAAATCCAAATATTCCAGTCGAAATTCTCGTAAAATTATCATGGGACGAAGATTTAGGTGTTCGCCATGACGTTGCTAAAAATCCATCCACCCCAATCGAAGTTCTCGTAAAACTGGCGGGGGATATAAGTGGGTATGTTCGCCACGGAGTCGCTGAAAGCCCACTAATCCCAGTAGAAGTTCTCACTAAACTAGCTGGGGATGGTGAGGAGTATGTTCGCAGTGGTGTCGCTTCTAATCCTTTAACGCCACCCGGAATTCTTATCAAATTGGCTGACGACGAACACTCGGAAGTTCGTCGTGGAGTTGCTTACAACCCCTCCACTCCAATCGAAGTTCTAGTAAAATTAGCGGGGCATGAAGACCGTGGCGTTCTCGTGGGAGTCTCTAAACACCCCCAAGCCAGCACCGACATCCGATTAATTTTCGCCCTCTACGCGAGCGGCACTATCGATGACGAAGAATTAGAAGGCAGAGTTAACGCTCTTTAGACTGCATTTCTGTTGTTAAGTATATAAAATAACTGACTTTAATCAAATTTCTCGCTACTGTTTTAAATCAGTAGCGAGTTTTTCTTTTATTATTAGGCATTTACGATACTCCGCCCATAATTAGAAAATTTGCACTAAATTTCGATGACTTTTTCTAAAATTTTTTTAACCAATAACTATCGAATAACATTCGATTAGTATCGCTCGCTAAAAATTTCGCTAAAGTTTTTTAAATAATTGTCGAATGTCTTTAACGTAACAAACTTGGGGGGAATTAAAAAATGAAAAACGAAATCAAAAACACAAACGCAGTCGAAACTTCAGTACAACAACCAGCAGTCGCTAAAAAACGCGGCCGTAAGAAGAAGAGTGAACTCGTTGACGACATCAACGTTATGTCGAACATGATGCATGACCTCATCGCGTTAGAGAAAGTATATAGCATGACATTCGGCGACCGTATTAAAGAATACAACAAAAAGCCTAAGGCCGTAGAGAAAGACCAAGCGGCTTCCGAGCTTCTAGTCCACTTAGGTAAATCTATGCCACATGGAGCTATGTATAGCACCATGCATAGCGCAACGGGCGTAAAAGCGACTATTTACTTCCGCAGCATCAACGATGCCGTTACTTACTGCGACCTTCTTTCTATCAAGAAAGTTGACGTAGACACCGTAGCGAAATCTATCGTTACCAACGAAGAAGGGGCTTTGTGTCTTTCGGGTGTAGCGATGCCAGTCGCGAGAGCTATTGGTTATTGGTGGTACATTAACAATAAGGCTGTTAACAGCAACGACGAGCTGGTTTCTTACGCATTCAACAAACTCGAAAAGTATGACGCTTTCTGGAGCGGCGCCGCGCAAGCGAAGCGTCTATTAGAAAAACATACGACTGTAACAGAAGTCAAAACTGAGCGTCGCCGTGGACGTAAGGCTGCTGAACTTGAAGACAGGAACTTTGTAGAGAACGTTGTTAACGCTGCGTAATATTTTGAACCACGAAAATATAGGTGCTATTATGAAAAAATTATTATCGATATCTGGAGCGATGCGAGGCGGAAAAGATACCGTAGCGAACTATCTGTGCGAAAAGCATGGCTTTAAAAAGATACATTTCGCATACCCTTTAAAAGAAATCGCCTCCGTCGTGTATGGGTGGGACGGACATAAAGACCAGTACGGATGTTGGGAGGGCG
>JACCDO010007417.1_pt1 | contig 16939 bp, 14 predicted proteins | sample 7446101 | NCBI WGS metagenome assembly JACCDO01 (sample SAMN15323440, study PRJNA562643) | freshwater metagenome | isolation source: river surface water | place: USA:Blue River Watershed | collected 2017-08-16 | reverse complement strand
TTTGAATTGTGGAATAATTTTCGTTCTTAAACCAGGAACTACAATAAATACAAAAGAATCATCCATATTACCATATCCTAAAAAGTCAAAAGATTTATGATTTGTTTCTGTTAATGTTTTCATTTTCATTTTTGATACAAAAAAAGTAGGTATCTCAAACTTATTTACTAATAACCAATAATCAAAAGTAGTTAAAAAATAATTATCAAGAAATATCATGTTTTCGAAATTAATTTTATTTGTTCTAACTTGACTAACTAATCCTTTCTTACCTTCTTCAATTAAAATATCCAATATTTGTTTATCATAATCAGGCAAGTATTTTTTATATTCTTCATATAATATACTTCTTAATTCATTAATACGAATACTATTATTAGTTTTATTTTTTATGATATCAATAATGAACTGAAACGAACAATATGCTGATTTATCATAATCTAATTCGCGACTACCTGATGGAAAACAATTTTTCCAACGCATAGTTGATATTTTATTTATAACAGGTTTTTTACACTCTCTCACAATATGTTCTGTATTCAGATTTTTATCAAATTCTATCATATTTTCATACAAAATACTTTTTGATGGTTCTGCTGAATCATAAGTGTTATATTTCACATATTTATTAAATGGTGCTATCTTCAAATCATCAAAATATTCACGATCAACCAAAATAGATTCTAATAAAATTATTTCATCATCACGTAAATTATACCCAATTGGACTAAAAGATAAGTATATTTGTGGTTGTAATATAAATGACTTTATTCTATTATATCTGATTAATTCATCAGCCATACGTGCAAAATAATATTTATCATTATTTAAGTCTGAATCTGGAAGAAGATTATGAAGTGGAAGTATTAAAGTACATATTTCTTTATCACCTTTATTATATTCACACATTGGTGCTTTACTATTACATTTTTCTTCACTATTATTCACAGCACAAGTATTAAATGATTCTAATGAATAATTATCAAAAAATTTCTTATTTTCATCTGTGCTATTATCAATAAATTTAATACTTTTTGTTCTTTTAACTAATTCTCTCAATAAAGAATTTATTTTTGATAACTTAGCACTATACATTGTAAATTTATTTACCATTTCATCTTCAATTTCTTCTCTCAAATCCGCATTAGTATAATTATTCAAAAGTGTTCTAATTGTGTTTCTGAATACATTGAAAAAGTTAGTTTCTAATTTTATTTTTTTTATATATTCTTCTCTCTTTTTATCTGTTTTATGTGTTGTAGTTATAGCAATATCACTCGCAATATATTCATCTTTATTATCTTCTTTTTGGATTAAATAATTTGTATTTCTTAACATTGGAATATCATCTCTAACTGATGATACAGGATAAGGTTTTGATAATTGAACTAACTGATTTGTTTCAGTAAGAATTCCAACAACCATTTCTCCTTCAATGATTTTAAAAACGGGCATTGATTTTGTCTCTCTATTTGTTGCTCTACTAGCATTTATTAAAAATTCCATTGTTGTCGGATAATCATTCCATAAATCATCTTCAATCATAAAAACAAAATCATAATTATTATTTATTGATGATGGATAACAAGGAATAAATCCTCTTACGTCTGATGTAGAGCTTTTTGCTATTATACCAATAACTTTTGATTGATAATTTACTACTTGTTTTTCTATAGTATATTTCTTTTTTGTTAAAATTTGAATTATTTTATCTAAATTAACAGCGTGTTCCATCTTGAATATATTTTTGCTAATACTATTTTGAGGTTTACAGGTAACGGAATAGTTATTATCAATATTATCATAAAATGGTTTGACTATTTTATCAAAGAAGTCGTGCATTTGTTGTGATAAATGAGGGTCTCTTTCGCTGAATATTTTTGTTATAAATAACTTATTTTTAACACTATCAAATTTATAAGTGTAAATAGGCTCATAATATTCACTTTGTTTTACCAAAATGAGTGTTGGTAATCTGCTATCATATGATTTCATTGAATAATGATTTGTTGGACAAATCAAGTCTACATTATTAGTAACATCTTCATTTGGTATTTCCATTATAACAAGGTTTATACCTTTTGGAAATAAATATTGATTTGGGCTTGTTACAATGTCCCATAAATAAGTATGATCTATTTTTATATGTTTATCTCTCAAAAATGCTATAAAATTCTCAAAAGATGAACACACATTTTTAAAGTATTCTGTATTTTCATCATTATTATTTTTCATAAGTATTTGATAAAGTTTCGATGATTTATATTTATTCATTTTTTCTTCATTTATAACACGTTCTGGTTCATTAAATTCTGTTACTAGATTACCGTTTTGGTATTTTATAAAATTATCTATATTTAAAGACTTAATAATTAATTCTTTCATTTTTTCAATGGAAACATAAAACGGATTACCTTCTTCATCTTTACGTGTGTAAAAAATCGCGTCAGAAATACACGCTATAAAAGATTGTGAGTTACTTTGTTCAACACCGTGTCTTAACATACAAGCGTGATTCGGTTTTATATTTGTATTTGTTTTACTTATCTGGCAACTAGCATTAATTTCTTGAAGTATTCTTTGAATTGCTGTTGGAAGATATCCCCATCTATCTGGTTCTAGAGGAAACTTCTCCGGACCTTTAACATAATCTTTCATTTTTCCTTGTTCTTGAATACGTTCGACTGTGAGTGTTTTACTTTCTTCAGAATCTGAATCTGAATCTGAATCATATGATGACCTTTTATTTGTTTTTGTTTTTTCTTTTTCTCTCAATAATTTTGCAGCTTTTATTTGTCCTGTGCATTTCTCTCTAGTTCCTACAACTGCTGGTGTATTAAATTTACTAACGCAACAAGGTAAACAAAACCCGTCAGGATGTTTATCACCCTTTATAAAATTTGGATATTGTTTTGTATCTTTAAATTTATAAATATATTTTCCTTTTGGAACTTTATTTACGCCTTTTGGTATAATTTTGTCTTCTAATTTATTTTTTTTAATTTCTTCTTCTGTGAGAACTGTTTCATTTTTTAAATCCCAATATTGTGGACAAATATAATAAAAATCTTTATCTGGGTTTGAACTATATTGAACAACATCTTCATCTTTTAAAAATCCTGGATGTTCTTCATTAATTTTATCCAACTCTTCTTTATCAAGAATAACTGGTTGTCTTCTAGCAGATGACTCGCAAATACGTGAATATCTACTATATTTACCTTGGTCTTTTTTCAATATCAATACTGGGTCTCGTTCTTCTATTCTATTTTGGAAATATGAATTATCATTACTTATAGGCATACCATCAATATTTCTTTCTTTCTTTGTTTTTGGTTTTTGTATAATTTCAATATCTTCAGTGCTTGATTCTGTAGAAGCATCTTCAAGAATAATCTTTTGTTGAGTTGTTGGTTTTTTTGTTATTATTACTTCTTCTTCTTCGGATTCGTCTTCTTCATCTGAAGGCATTTTTATAACTGGTGTTTCCTTTTTTGTAGGAGGAATCTCTGTTTCTAAAGGAGCTTCCATAAATGACGACTCCTCTTTTGTAGGAGGAATATCAGTTTCTAAAGGAGCTTCAACCTCTTCTTCCATAAATGATGACTCTTCTTTTGTAGGTGGTTTCTCTGTTTCTAAAGGAGCTTCAACTTCATATTCCATAAATGATGACCCATCTTTTGTAGGTGTCGGTGTTTTTTCTTTTTGTGTTGGGGAGACATTTACTTCATCTTCCATAAAGGAAGATTCGCTTGTTGGAGTTGGTGTTGGTGTTGGTGTTGGTGTTTTTTCTTGTTGTGTTGGAGAAACATTTACTTCATCTTCCATAAATGAAGATTCACTTGTTGGAGTTGGTGTAGGTGTTTTTTCTTTTTGTGTTGGGGAGACATTTACTTCATCTTCCATAAAGGAAGATTCACTTGTTGGTGTAGGTGTTGGTGTAGGTGTAGGTGTTTTTTCTTGTTGTGTTGGGGAGACATTTACTTCATCTTCCATAAATGAAGATTCACTTGTAGGTGTTGGTTTATTTTCAACAACCTCAACATTTTCTCCAAAAGAATCAAAAGAACTTGAAGAATTATCACCACCCCTGAATACAAATCCTTGTTCTTCTTCTTCCTCTTCCTCTTCTTCATCATCATCATTACCAAAAAACATACTAATAGCATTCTCAGCCTTTCTTTTTGCCTCATCAGAATCATCAATATTCTCTAATGTTTCATATTTTACCTCATCATTTTCTATATAAGGTATTTCACTTTGTTCACTTAAAGAAGCTTCTGATATTGAAACTCTATCTACAAATGCTATATCTACTCTTTCTTCACCACTACAAACACTTTTAATTAACTTTTGAGGATATGATGTAGAACCTTTATCTTGTGTTAAACGCATTAAAGAATCTATATAAATTGGTATTGTATCTAAATAATAAATATCATCTATATTGTCTACTTCAATCGAAAAAGTATTCGTAAATTTATTTTCTTTAATTATTAATGGAAAACCTGGATTTATTTTAATTTCTGATTGTTTTCTTCTAGCACTTTTATTTATTTCTAATTCAGTTATCATTTTTGATATTAAATCAATAGCATCATTTCGATTCATTTCTTTGTAATTTTCTAACAATAATTCAATCAATTCATCTCTTGAATATTCTTTTTCTTTCATTTTCTCAATAACAAATGCTTCTTGACTATTTCTTTTGTTAAAATTAGAAACTCTTTTAAAACGTAATTTCATTCCATTCCTATTAGTTACATCTGTTGTTTCAATAACAAATACACTTGATATACAACCTTTAATATCACCAAAACTCATTTTTGATAATTTATCAAATTCTATTTCTGTTTCATATGTTAAAATCTTGATATCAATATTTTGATTATTTAAACTACTAAACAAATGTATTATATATCCATTTTGTTCCAAATAATTTTTTACTTGTTCTATTATTGGATTTATTGCTTTGGAGAGAAGACTATCAACATTATCTAATTCAACAATTTTATCAAATTTACTACTAACAATTATATTACCATTTTCTTCAAATTCACAATTTATATTATATATAGTTCCGTCATAATCGTAATTAATATGAACAGCAACACTTTTATTTCTACCAATTGTTTTCATTAATTTAGAAATCTCACTTTTTTCCAAGTAAGGTATCTTTCTTCCATCAGTAGCTATCTTATCTGTATATAATCTATAAATCTTCTCTTGTCTTGTTGAAGTATTGTATTTTATTAATGGGTTTAATTCAGTTGCATGTATTATTTTAAAAACAACATCAAGAGGAATTTTTATATTATATTCTGGTAACATAACAAACTTTAAATTCTTAATTCCTTTTGTTTTATAATTTAACTCACTTGTTTTATATTTATAAACATCATAAAACATATCTACACTTTTAAAATTTTCTAATGCTGATTTGTTTAATATTTTTTTGTTATTTTCTATTAATTTATATTTATTATTTTTTAAACTATTCAATGAATCAACATCTTCATTATAAAGTAATGGATAATAGATTTTAATCAAATATTCTTCCATATCTTCATTGTTTTTTTCTCTCAAAACATCACCAGCCAAACATAAAAATATATTGTTATTATTGATATTTCCTGAATTCAATAACAAATTATTGTTTAAGGTTGTTAATGATTTTATTGATGCTTTATTGATGAAATTATCTATATTATTTACTTCAAATGGATTTATTGTGAATGGATATTCATTAGAAACAATAAAGAATTTTTGACCTAATACTTTATTTATTAAAAAACTTTTTTCGTTAATATTTAAAGCGAGTAAATCATTGTAGTCATAATTATCCTTATCAGGAATATTGAATTTATATTTTTCTCCATCTTCATTTTCTAGTATATTATCAAGAAACTGATGTAATCTTATTTTATTTATTTTCAATTTTCCTTTCTGTGTTAAACTCTCATAAATGTTTATTGTGTTTAATTTTTCTTCCTTTTGTCCAAATAGATAAATCTCTTCTGGAGAGAAAGTATCCTTAAATTCATTAACAATTTTAAGTTTTATAATACCAATTGAATCGTCAAAATGAATTTGTTGTTTTGAAAATACAACATCTATTTTTTTCTCTCTAATTTGATTCATTTCATCTTCATTAAATATTATTGTGTTACTAATTGGGTCTAAATATATGTCTTCATTAATAGAATCCTGGAAATCTTTAGCAATATCTAAATTCTTTTTAATACTTTCACCATAAAAGACATATATAGTTTTTGTTGTTGTTTTATTTATTAAATGATGTATCTTATAAATAGGTATTGTATCATTTTTTTCAGACATAGTGAATATATTATATATTCTGTATATAATATTTATTATTCTATTTCATTAATAATAATATTTTATTAATATTAATCTTATTTTCTAATAAATATATATAAGTATAAAATGTGGTTTTGTACAATTTGTGGAATTCTTTTCTTTTTATTATCACCTGGAGTTATTTTAACTCTTCCACCATTAAGTAAGGGAGTCTTTTTTAGTAGACAAACATCTTTAATGGCTGCTTTTATTCATGCCGTAGTTTTTGCTATTGCTTTACCATTTATTATTAAGAGATTTGTTGCTAGAAGAATCGTTATGGAAATTGTTGAAACTAAGGAAGGTCTTGGTGTAAACTATTAAAATTCCGATTCCCATCTAAAAATAAATAACAACCCCATAAAATATATTAATAAATATTTAAGTCAAAAAATCTTAAATATATATTTTACAAATCAAAATAAGGATTATCTGTTATTTGCATTCCACAATAATCTTTTGGGTTCTTTTTGTAATCTTCTGGGTCATATAAATGTGCCGCTTTTGCGTTTTCTAATAGAAATTTGAAATTCTGCCAGAATTCTTGTTTATGCCCTATAGACAAAGTCATTATGTGTGATAACTCGTGAATAGCTACAAAAGTGAGTGTATTTAAATCTATTAATTTTGAACCTTCTTTTGTTGTATTTAAACAAAACGCTATTTTCTCTCCTTTATTCTCACTATAAGCTGTTAATTCGCTTGTTGGTAATGTTTCGCTTACCTTTTTTGGATTGAAACCTTCTACTAACCTTTTAACTTTTTCATCATTCGGATATTTTTCCTTTACATATTCTACTAAAAGTTTACATTTTTGGGTTACTTTTGCTAATAAATCTGAAGCTAATTCCATTTTTGCTCTCTCTCTAACACAATAACGGTTCCCATCAACATCAGATATAATACATTTTAAATTAAATGCGTCCGATTCATAATATATTTTTAAACACATAAATAACACAAATATCACTACTATCCATATAAATAAATCTTTTTTAAACATTTTTATTTTTTTCTATATATTTCACATATATTAAAATATAACAATAAAAATAAATAAAATTGATTTCAATTATGGATATTATTTTTTCAGTATAAATAGGTAAAAATATATAAAAATGATTCCTGAATATGAAAAAAGTTTTGCTAATCACCCAAAATCAGAATTTTGGAGTTTAAAAAATAGTTTAAAACCTTATGAAGTTACTATGAATAGTAATAAAAAATTTTGGTTTAATTGTACTTGTGGTCACGAGTTTGAAATACATCCTCATAATATTGTTCAGAAAAACGGGTGGTGTCCATTTTGTAGTTATTCACCAAAACAATTATGTGAAAATAATGAGTGTTTTAGTTGTTTTAATAATTCATTAGCATCTGTAGATTATTCAAAATATTGGAGTAGTAAAAATGAATTACAACCAAGACAAGTTTTTAAGAATTCACATAAATCTTATATATTTAATTGTCCTGATTGTAAGCATGATTTTGCGCAATGTGTATCACATATTACACGTGGGTGTAGATGTAGTTATTGTACTAATAGAGTATTATGTGCTAATATTAATTGTTTAATCTGTTTAAATAAATCATTTGCTTCGGTTGAAAAATCAAAATATTTACATATTGATAATAATGTAGATGCTAGGCAATTATTTAAAAATAGTGCGAAAAAATATAAATTTACTTGTGATAAATGTGATAATATATTTGAGAATCGTTTATCACATGTAACTAGTGGGGTTTGGTGTAATAAATGTAGATACAAAACAGAACAACTTGTATATGATAAACTGATAAAAATTTACTCAACTTTACAAAGACAATATAAAGTTGATTGGTGTAAGGATATAAAACATTTACCATTTGATTTTGTTATTGAAGAAAGAAAAATAATTATTGAAGTAGATGGAGAAAATCATTTTATTCAAGTAGCAAAATGGAAAACACCAGAACATAATAGAAAAAGAGATTTATATAAAATGAAATGTGCGAATGAAAATGGGTTCAGTATTATTCGTATTTTACAAGAAGACGCATATAAAAATAAATATGATTGGTTAAATGAATTATGTGAAAATATTGAAAAAATAACAAATGAAAATGTAGTTCAAAATATTTATATGTGTAAAAAAGATGAATATAAAGATTTTGAATTAGGTATTTAATTTAAAAGATATAATTATTTTAATCGTGGCAGAAAGCTATTTTTATTTTTAAAATTTTTTATTGACTTCCAGCACCAATCTCGAGTGGTGGTCTCATGAAATCGCTTTCGATCGTCGATTGGTTCCATGGTCCCACGTATAATTGTGGGTTAGGTGGTTCAGAACGGATTTGAAGATTAGCATTTCTCAAAGTTTGTCCGATAGTATCAATACCGATGTGATAACCAGCCTTCAATAAATTAACGTTAGCGAGTTCGCCTTTACCAGAAGGGTTTAATTGAGCCCATTGTGAGTTAGTATCCTTAGGTAAAAGTTCAGCAGGGTTTTGGATATTTGGGTGGGAACATGAAGCAGGCATACCAGGAGTACTTGTTTGCATACCTTGTGCTGAAGCAAAGACTTCATTTTGTCCAGCAGGTTCGGCAGGTTTAACAGCACCAGCACTAGCATTGTTATTATAAGCGGCATTAGGAGTAGCAGTCATTTTTTCAGACCCAGATTTCCCCTTACCAGATAAGTATTTAAATAGTAACATTACACCATAAGCGACGATTAATAAAAGTATAATTGCTCCGATTCCGTAATCATTCCATAGCTTCTTTAAAGACATGCTCATTATATAAAATTAGGGATAAAATATTTTTCAAAATACATTTTTATTTACAATAATTAATTAATGCTTAAATTCGTTTATCAAATTGTCCTAAAATATTTTAATCAATAGAAATAGTAATTAAAATATTTATATCTCTTATTCTTCTAAAATAAACACTTAATATTATTTGTTTCTTTTATTCATATTTTTCTTCATAATCATCATCTTCGTCAGAAAAATCACTATTCATATGATCAACACTATCATCGCTCGATTCTATTTCATCCAACATATATGTTTTTTTTATATTCTTAGCTTCTAAATATGCTAAAATAGCTGCTTGTTTTGCTTCTTTAGCTTTTTTTCTTGCCTCTTTATATATTTCATAATATACCTCATTTGGTTTTTTCAAAGTTATTGTTTCTAAATTATCATTACCAATAGATAAGTCAAACTCCTTCATTTCACTAAAATCCAATTCATTTTGTTTTCCATCTAAATCTTCTACTTCTAATTTTATTTCATCATCTTCTTCATCATCGTCTTCTTCATCTTCTTCTTCTTCATCTTCTTCTTCATCATCAGAACCATATTTTTTTGGAACTAAAGTAATCGTTTCTGATTTACTATCGATTGTTGCTAAAATAGCATCATCAAATTCTTCTAAAACATCAGATTGTGCGTTTTTATTTGAATCAATAATATCTAAACTAATCTGTTCTACTATTTTATCTATTTGTTTTACATTTGGTTCTTCTTCTAAATCTTCTAAAATTTGTTTACTAATTATATCTGTTTTGTCTAAAACAATTTTATTTGGTTCTGTTTTCATTATTTTTCCTACATTTTCTTCATTATTTTTATCTTCTTTATCTTTATTGAATTCTAATAATCCTGATTTATTATTATTTTTCTTAATAATACAACTTTCAAAAATCAAATCTGTATTCATTATCATTACCTGCTTTAATTCCATTTCTATTTGAAAATTTCTTGTTGAAAATTTTATTCCTTGAATTTCTATTATAGAAACTATATTTGTATCTTGCGTCACATCTTCAACACTCATTACAGTCTCATTTTCGTTAAATATCTTTATAATAGGAGAGCCATTTGTATTATTTGTCTTAACATTGACTCTTAATAAGTAATTTTTTCCTGATTTATAAATTTTTAATGCTGAACTAAATGCCGATTCAATATCATCTTTTTCTAAAGGATTTTGAAACCAACTGCTTGATTTCTCATATAATAAATCTTGACTTCTCTCTTCTAAATGTTCTATCCATTGAATAAATTCTTCGTGTGTATTATCAAACATTAAATCACAATACATTTTTTTACCACTCTTAATAAATCCCTGTTTAGTGAAACTTTTGGGGGTTTGAATATAAAGAGATTTATTGTTTGATAATATTTTTGTAAAATAAGCATTTCCCTGAATAGCAACAGGTTGTGCTAAAGATATTTGAGAGAAATTAAATGAATTATTTGGTTCAATAATATTATCCATATTATTTGAAATATAGAAAATTTAAATAACAATATCACGCAAAAAAACAAATTTATTTTTATATGATATTTTTATGAAAGAGTCATTTGTTCATCAATGTTTAGAATTATTAAAGAGAGAAGACATTAAAAAAGAATGTAAACAGTTATTCACACCAGTTATGGATTTTATTTTATATGAAATAAACCCATATATTTATCTAACAGTTGGACTTATTTTTTTAATTTTTATAATGATTTTAGCAATATTAATTATTTTAATTATAATCTTGCGTAATAAAACTCTTATTAATAAAGTTTTATAACTTTAATTATTTTCTTCTTAATTTATATAATATGAGTTGTGGTTGTAATTCAATGAGTGGTGGAAGAAGAAGAAGACATGGACGTAGTAGAAGAGGTGGTCAACCAAGTAGATCTGGACTTGGACCTAGCGGTGGTTCTAGAAGACATAGACGTAGCAGAAGAGGTGGTATGGGTTCTACTGTTAATTATGGTAGTGCTGGTAATTATGCTTTAGCTACTGTTGGTACTGGTGATGTTCAATATAAAAATGTTTTTGGTCCTGGACCTAAATACCCAGAAGGAAATGAAATCGTTTCTTTAACTGGACAAAAGGCTGGAACAAGAAGACATAGACGCAGTAGAAAGGGAGGATTTTGGGGTGAAGTTGTTAAACAAGCTATTGTCCCATTTGCTCTTCTTGGTATGCAACAAAAATATGGTAAAAAAACACGTAAACATAGAAAACATTAAATTAATTATTATTAATTATTTATTATTTATTAAAACATATTAAAAATAATTTATTAATATTATTCAATAATACTATTAATGAGTTTTGAACAAAATATACAAAAGTGGGTTACTATAGACAACCAAATTAAGGTTTTAAATGATAAAATTAAGGAATTAAGAGATGAACGTGGGGATTTAACTGATGATATTCTCGGATATGTTGAAACAAACAATTTAAAAAATGCTACTGTCCAAATTAGTGATGGAAAATTAAAATTTGCTAATTCAAAAGTTCAATCACCAATAACATTTAAATATTTAGAAAAAACTTTAGGAGAAATTATTAAGAATGAAACACAAGTAAAGCAAATATTAGAATACATTAAAGAAAATAGAGAAACTAAAATCGTTCCAGAAATAAAGAGATTTTCTAACAATTAATTAATATATCAATATTTTATATGAGCTCAAAACTTAAAAAAGACGATAAAGAAAAAATGGAAATATTAAAAAGATTTGATGATGAACACAACTATGATAATAATCAAGGCACACCTTCTGGAAATTCTAATATTTTTGAAGAAGATGATTTAATTATGTATAAGCAAAATGGTAATATTATGAGCGGAGGATTTAAGGTTGAATCTATTATTCTTAAAAAAAATATTTCTCCTGAAACGGATACATTAGATAGTGAATTTCTTATTGAAAATAAAAACAAAGGTTTTACTACTCCTAATTTATTTCAAAATTTAACAGTGCCTTGTGGTTTATATTATATGGAACCTTCTAGAAATATAAATCCACCTAATATTAAAAAATATAATTATGAAATTACTATTGAAGAAAATGATGATGGTAAAGAAATAGATGATGACTTATTTAATAAACTTTTAAGTGATTTCACAGTTGAGATTCCTGAAAAAGGGAAAAAAGGAAACAAAGGAAAAAGTAAAGATATTGAATCAGAAGTTGAAAAAAAACCAAAAAAACAAACAAGAAAAAAGAGGAAAAATAAAGAAGAAAAAGAAGATAAAGATAATAATAAAACTAAAGAAAATAGTAAAAAGAAAACTAAAAAGAATAGAAAACAATAATTAATTTATTCATTTATTTTTTGAATAAATTAAATAATCAAATACTTATATAAATAAAACTATAAATTAAAATGTATTCTTTAATTTATGACCATTATTATGATTATGAAGAATATACAGATGATTGTTTTATATGTTTAGAAAAATACGATGATAAATACAAAGAATATCCTATTAAATTAAATAACACACAAAAATATATTAAAATTTGTTCATGTGACGGTTGGATACATCGGAATTGCCTTGATAAATGGGTTAATACAAAATCTAGTTGCCCTATTTGTAAAAATTTACTTGAAAAAAAGAACTATGAAATTCGCGTTGGTTCTATGAATATTAATGTAAAGAATAACTTGTATCTAAAAATATTATTATTAATCATTCGATTATCTTTTATTTATTTTTTTATTATTTTTGGTAGTTTATATTTATTAGACCAAATAGATATTATAATTTTAAATAAGAATTTTGATTATGACTATTACTATTACTATTACAGTTATTATGGATATTATGGATATGATTTTAACCATAACCCATACAATAATAATAAAACATGTTTTACTGGTTATCAATCATATTTGTGTGAAAATAATTATTATAGCTACAACTGTGGGTATAATAATATAAATAATTAGTTTGTTTTATTACTTTATAGTGTTTATTTAAATTTTTGACCAAGTGCTATGGTTAAAAGGTGAAACTAAAATATTTGGGATTTGTTCCTTCCAATGTTGAACTCTTTGTTCCATTGCTTTATCTTTTGCTGTTTTTGGATATATTTCTGTATTTAACATTAACTCTTTTTCTTCATTTGTTTGACGTGGTTTGTATCCATAACAATTCACACCAAATTTAATATGTGGATTAGCCATAATTCCTCCATTTACACCTGGTCTTCCACAGTCATTTTCGTGACCTTCTATGGTTTGTAATTTATCAAACGTTTTTTGTTGTGTAGGGAATAAAGCCATTTGACCATCTGACCAACCATAATTACACCATTCCGCACCTTTTTCATATGCCTTTTCTATTTCACTATATGTAGCCAATCTAGCTCCATAAGCTTTGCAAAGAGTTTGTGCATCAAAATATCCATATTCATTTCCAGGAATATTGAACACTTGTGGTCTAAATCCTGTTGTTCCTTGTTGTTTTGTTGTATCTACTTTAATATCTATTTCTGGTTGACCAGTTGTTAAATTTTTCACTGAAGCCATTATATCTATTCCAAAAAAGTATTGTAAACCGTTTATAACAACTAAAAATAATAATAAGCCCATCATAAGCATACCAAATACTTTTGTTCCACGCATTCCAGTTGATTCTGATGATTCAGAACCTGAACCTGTTGAGTCACTTGAAGATCCTTTTCTTCCTAAAACTACGAATAAAATAACATATCCTGCGATTACTATAAATAATATTATAAATACACTTGGCGTCATAAAAAAATTATTTATATAATCATACATATTTAATGTTTGTGTTGTTGAATCAGGACTAACTTCCATATATATAATATATATATTAACCTATTATCTTTTTTCTATAAAATAGACAATAAGCCTTTGGACTTATTATTTTATCTAAATTCTTCATTTCATCAACATTTGTATCATTGTAATGATACCACTTTTCATTAGCATTCTTTACATACGCAGTATAATGTCCACCATAAACTGAACCACTATGATTACAAACTCCAAATAAATCATATATATTTGTTTCTTTTTTATAACCTATTGCGTATTTTGTTAAATCTAAATCTTCTAAAGGAAAATTAATTAATACCTGATTTTTTATATTTCTATTATTAAATCTTTTTAAATCAATTACTAAAATATTTGGAAAATTCCAAAATAATAATTGTTTTGTTACTGACTCTTTTTTATTAGTTTTTTCATTATACCAAGCATTATCTCCCTCTAAAACTTCGCCTTTTATATATTCATCAAAACAATCATATAAATTTATCGATTTAGAACCGTGTGGTATTGGTAAATTAATTATAAAATATGGTTCTGGATTCATACTAACAACTTCATTTGTTTCATTATTTTTTATTTGAGAAACATGAACACCATAAAATAAGCTCCATATTTCTGAATAATCTTTCGCAAACATTTTTTTTATCATTTCATAACATCTTAACGCAATATCATCTACTTGATTTGATGGTTTACCAACAATATTCATTTCTACTTCTCGTGATATTGAATTATGAAAACAATCGATTAAAAAAATTAAGAATTCTGATATATCATTTTGTTGATATCCTGTAAATAATTCGGCACCTTTTTTTTCAGCAACTTTATGTATTACTTGAATAAATCTATCTGGACTTATGATACAATTTTCTTTCCAAATTATTTTTCTTAATTTATCCCATTCTAATAATAGTGCTGTATCAAATTTATTATTTAATTTTTTTTTACTTAGTTCATTATCTAAAAAATTATTGAATTCATATGTATGTGATATTACTTGTAAACAAGAATTTATAAAACACGTATTTCCTAGGTTTGTTAAACCAGTTATACCTTTATTCTTATAATTATTAATGTTTGGTATTTTATCCATATTTTATTTATTTTTATTAATTATAATTTAATATATATATTAAATTCTATTTAAACATTTTTTATATTAAATATATTATATTAGATATGGATATAATGAATAATAGAAATGTTTTAAGTGAACGTGATAAAGAGTTAATTGGTGTATATAACAGAATGTATTATGATATTTTAAATAAAATAGCTGCTTATAATAATGTTTTTATTGATAGATTAAATCAAATTTATAATGATAACACTATTAGTCCTATAACTAATTTTAATGAGTTATTAACACGTTATTCTGGTTTATATAATTCACAAATGTATCTTTACAATACGGAACTTCAATCTATTAAAAATTCTATTGATATTATTAGTAATCATAATTATTATAGAAGAAATCGTAATAACAGACAAAACAGGATTTTAAATTCTAATAATAATCATCATAATCATAATCACAATCACAATCACAATCATGATAATAATCCAAGTTTTAATTATAATTATAACATTAATAGAAGAAACACGAATGCTAGAACAAATACAAGTGCTAGAGTTAGAAGGGATTTAAGTAGTATTTTTGATAATGTCCAATTTACACGTAATACTTTTCCCAGTTTTAATTTGTTTGGTGATACTAATTCAAATACTTTTTCTCTCAATCAAGATGTTAGCAATAATGATTTTAATACAACTTTTGGTAATTCTATAATTGATTTATTAAGAGCATTTAATACACCAGTAATTGTTGCTCCAACAACAACACAAATTGAAAATGCTGTTAGAAGAATATGTTATAGAGATATTCCAAACCCGGTTTCTCCTATATGTCCAATATCATTAGAAAGATTTAATAATGATCAAACTGTTTCACAAATAATTCATTGTGGTCATATTTTTAATACAGATGGATTAAATGAGTGGTTTCAAACTAATGTTAGATGTCCAGTTTGTAGATATGATATAAGAGATTATCGTGTTGATATTAATACTACATTAAATAGTATAATTTCAAGACGTAATTTAAATGATAGGTCTGAATCTTAATAATATTATCCTTATGCTAAAGAATATAAAAATACTATATAAAGATTTGTATAGTATTATTAGTATTAATTAATTGAATATCATAATGAATAAACGTATAAGAAAAGGCTCTTGTGATTCAAGTGTGGAGAGAAAAAGTAATGAAAATTTATGTGATTTGAATTTTTGTATTATTGATGATGATAAGATTATTGTAGATAAGAATATTAAACAATCTGGATTTCTTTCTATAACATATAATATTTTAAAAGGATTTGGAAAAATTATTTATACATTTTTTGCTAGTATATGTAAAATTTCTATTATTTATTTTGTCTGGATATTTATGCATTATACAGCATCTCATATGTATACCAAGTTTTGTGTTCCAAACTCTTTTTACGGTTTTGTTATGTCTCCTTTTTTAACTTCAACCCCACATTGTTCAGGATTAAGATGGATTGTTTTTAATGGAGCAAACACTATTAATTCTATGTGGATTTTAATCGGAACATGGTTTGGAACTAAAATTTTAACTCAATGGAATCCTAATTCAAACGATTTTTCTCAAACGTACACAAATGTTAATGAAGGATTTACTAATTATTATACAATAAACCAATAGTAAATAACAATAACAAAACATAATATAATAATAATAACCATTTAAAGACTAGTTATTATTATTATATACGAATAAAGATGCCTAGAAGAAGTGGATTTCCTTGGTCTATTAATGAGATTTTAAAATTACAAAGAGAATATGAATTATTATGTTTATCTGTTGATGAAATTGCTGATTTACATGAACGTTCTGAAGCTGCTATTATTTATAAATTAGAAGCTGAAGGATTTAAACCATACATTAGTAATAAA
>JACCDO010196757.1_pt1 | contig 16944 bp, 25 predicted proteins | sample 7446101 | NCBI WGS metagenome assembly JACCDO01 (sample SAMN15323440, study PRJNA562643) | freshwater metagenome | isolation source: river surface water | place: USA:Blue River Watershed | collected 2017-08-16 | reverse complement strand
GATTCTGATCTATCAATTACCCATTCTTCAGGTAATCCACTACTCCAGTCAAGATTAGTAATAAAAAGTTTTATTTGAGTTCTATTGGTAGCAGCAGGGATAGTATCAAAATAAGCGTAACAAGTTACCCCCTCAGGATGATTTGCTATCTCGCTTTGATCTATATAAAAGGTATTATCAATAACCATTATTAAAGGTGTAGTAGGTACACCTCCACCATAAACATTGAACTCAATATCTTTATCCCATCGTACCACTAAAAACAATTCTGTAACTTCAGAGCATTTGATACTTAGTCCTAATTGCCCTAAAGTAAGGTCTACAACTTTGTAACCTGTGTTAAAAATTAAATTATCCCTGTGGAGTTGAGTATAAGTACCATCTAAGTTTTTCCAATAGAGTTTTAATCTACCCGTAATTAAGTCTAAACTTACTTCTCTACTGATTGGCTCGTTACATACCCCTATAAGGTCAATAAAGGTGTCTAATTCGGTGATAGTAGTAGTCAACTGTTTAGCGTAAGCATACCCAGTCAATCCGCCGCTACCACCTATAGCGTTAACAGTGTCTAAACCTGTCCAATTGCTAGGGATTATAGGCATAAGGCATAATAATAGTAGTAGTTGTTTCACTTATTCTATACTATGGCAGTAATGGAATTAAAGCCTGAGGATGTCAAGGCTATAAAAACAGACACACTTAGCACAGCATTAACGGATAAGGCGAGAGCGCCTAATCCTAAATTTTTTAATGGGATCAGCAAGTTTTTTAAAGATGCAGCTAAAGCAATTGCTACGAGTCAGTCATGGTGGGCAAAATTAACCAGAGGATTGTTTGGTAGTGGTGCAGTTGTAGCGGGTGCTAGTGCAGGTGCAGCAATCGGCAGTTTATTAGGGCCGTTAGGTGCAATCGCAGGGGGTTTGGGAGGTGCAGCTTTAGGGGGTTTAGGAGTTTGTTTAGCAGGGTTTGTTATGCAAGGTGGCGATATTAAAGATGCTTTAGTAAACGCTAAGGATGTAACTACTAAGGTTTTATCTGGAGGTGTAGCATTGGGAGGGGCTGTAGCTGTACAAATGGCAACTGGTATTACAATCCCTCAAATGGTATCAGGGTTACTCAATTTTGGAGATATCATTTATGACTTTAACTTTGATATTCCTGATAGTGAAATCTGGAAACAGATCACCTCAATCATTGATAGCTTATACGGTCAAGCTGGTCAATTTTTAGGTAGTTCATTTATGCGATTTGTCCTTACTGGGATTATGTCACCACCTAAGATCACGATTGACGTAAACGGGTTAGCACTAGCTTACTCAGAATATGCTGATGACAAGCGTAAAGAACTGCTACAAGGGATTAGTAATTTCGCTTGGGTAGGTCTTAATGCTGCGAAGCGTATAGGCTTCTTATTTAGCTTCTTACAGGGTAGAAACGCTATTAAGTTAGCAATTACATCTATGCCAGGATTAAGAGAGACTAACCCTCAATTAGTTAAATTGGCTGAAAGTTGGGGTGACGAAGAAGACCCTAACACTAAGGAATCTGAGGTACAGGATTGGAGAATCTCTACATGGGTAGAGGCTAAGGTAGATTCTATATCTGATCCTAGAATCAAATCATTCGTAGAAGGGATGTTAGAAGGGATGGTAGACGTGATTCAGGATGATGTAGAAGAATACTTTGAGTGGCGTTATAGCTAAGGGTTTAGTTATTTATGGCTAGTTTCAGTTATCAGATTCAGTTAGTTAATAGTTAGTATAAACAAGTATAGCTGCAATAGTATGCAGCTATAAAAGTATTTATCAAGTTAGTAAAAACAAATTAATTAATTAAGGTTGTGTTTTTTGACGCTTCAATTGCAGCTAATTCCGCAGCTTTCCTGGTAGCTATTATTCCCATTGCCTCTGTAACCAGTGCAATTTTTATCCATTCCATCCGTTCAGCAAACCCTGGATATTTAGTCTCTAATTCATTGGGTGTTCCCAAATTCAAAATACCCTCACCTGAACTTGTCCCCAAAACTTCTCCAGTTTCAGTATCAACAATTGAATGTTGGTGGCACAGTTCAATTACAACATCCAATAAAATCCCACTCACGGGAATCTGTTGGCTTTGCAATACAAAAAAATGGTCTTTTTTTTCAATAGTCATGATTATGCTCCTATTAATCCGTGTGTAATTAAATCATCAATCAACGCCTTTACCCTTTCTGCTAACCCTGTAAGGGTAACAGTTGACGTTACAAAAGTTGTGCGAGTTGGTGTTCCAGTTGGTGCAGTCCATCCGGTTCTTCTGGTAGAAACAACCTGGGTTGCATTCAAAGATAAAGCACCTCTGAAAAAGTTATTGGTAATATTGAAATCACCAATCGTAACCGTATTAGAGCCGTTTCCGGTGGCGTTGTAGCCAAAAACATTTTCATTGGTTGCATTCTGGGTTCCCTTGGTGTTCACGCCAAAGAAACAGGAGTTATTTGAGACAGTTAATCCCGTAATCCCGTCAGCGATGTAACGTCCTGCACCAACTCCAAAACCTGCCAAATTACTCCCTGTCGTATTGCCTTGGAGTGCGCTAACTCCAACTGCCGTTGAATAATTCCCTGTGGTGTTACTTTGTAAAGCCCCAGTTCCAAAAGCAGACGAACTCCCTCCTGTGGTATTGGACTGAAGCGAATTAACACCAAATGCCGATAAAAAACCTCCTGTGGTATTATCACGAAGCGCACTAATTCCTGTTACTGTATTTGTGCTTAAACTCCCCCCTCCTCTCCCAATAGGAATCAAATTATAAGAATTGGCACTAACAGTACCAGCAAAAATAGCACCCGTAACCCCTAAACTAGCAGCTACAATCGCTCCTGTAGTGGTAGAGGTTGATACTGTGGTACTAGAAAAAGCTGTGCTAGTGGCACTTATGGAAATCCTATTACTCCCTACCGCCCGTAACTCAAGGACATCCGTTGAGTTGCTGTAATAAATACCCCCCTTCTCCCCTGCTTCAGTATCCCCAAAAAATAAGCCTAATTGTGAAGTATTTCCTCCTAGTATTGTCATTGCCGCACCAGAAGCCGCAACTCCACCTCCCGGCGTTAATAAAACTGCCGTATTAGCGTTTATCGCGGGAATGGTAAAAGCTCCCCCTAGCCTTCCCACTGAAAGTTTCACGCTTGGCGAAGCAACCCCAATCCCTAAATTTCCCGTAACGTTCGCACCCGTCAATGGCAAGTAGGATGCTGTGTCAATCGAATAGGTTCCATCCCCTATTTTCTTTAAAAATCCTGGGGTGTCAGCTAAGGATTGTAATGCAGTTAATTCATTTCCTAAAGGTTGTCCATTCGTAATCCCGTATCCGGTTAAGGTCGTAGGTTTGTTCTGGATCTCATTCCAACTAATCTGATTGTCAGAAAGGATGCTTGGTTTGTTAACTAAACTATTCCAGTTTTGAACTACGGGGGGTTGTATTAAAATCATTAAATTACACCTCTCAAATGTTTACACCTCTAAGTATTTAGCGGATGAAATATTAACAGTAGGCGTACCCGTAGAGATAGCACTAATTAACTCTCCACTAAAATCAAAGTCACCAATAATGTTTTCAGGGTACAAGGTGTAATCGTAATCAGTAACGGTAGCCGTACGTCCTAACGCTACCCTGACAGTGGCAGTAGTAGAAGTGTTGACAATACTATAAATCTTTTTACCTAGCGTAGCAGTAGCATCTACGGCTAAAATAGTTGATGCTGTATTAGCTACTAAGGTAGAAGTAGAACTAACAGTAGCATCTAATTTCTTCTGAGTAATATCCCCATTAAAAGTAGCTGTAACTGGGGCTGGAGGCATAATGAAAACGGCCATGATATTTAGTCCTTTATGAAGTTAAGTGAGTAAATTTGATTATACCTGATTATAGTTTAGAACATCGTAGTTTAGAGCTATGTAGCTTAGAACTATATCAAGTAATTTTTAGCTGATGTACTGCTATTTGAGTTATTAACGTTAATAGGGTAATCAGTTAAACTACAGTTAATGATTAGGGGTTGTGTTTGATTCATTTCAGTAACATTCGTTAAGTCATAATCTAAACACTGCTTACTACCTGGATTTTTAGCAATCATTAACTCATGCTTTTGATGATACATCAATACGTGAAAAAAAGCATCAACCAAATTAGTTCTGTCATAAGGATACTCACCAATGCCATCAGTAAAGTTAAAAGCAAAATAATTTTTAACTGTAATAACTCCATCAACAATAACACCTTGTAATCCAGTTAAAGTAACATTACAAACTTCATCCGTTAAGTTTTCAGTAATCGTGATAATCGTATCATTGGTTAAGTTTAAGCTAGGGCTTTTTTGAACTTCTAAAATCTTTTTAGCCAATGATAGAGTTAAACTTTCTAAAGTAGTATCAGAGAATTGAGGGTATTGACTAGCTGTTATTAACATTTATTTGTTGTGATAAATTTGTTGTGATAATAGATTGTTTTTTCACAATGTTTCTTGATATTGCCAAACTTGAATAGTTACATTTTTTACCCAGTAAGGCGATGTATAGACTAAATGAAACTGTGAACTGGTAGCCTGTTCAACTAAGTTAAAATCAAATAGTCTCGGTTTATCAAATAACATTTTACCAGATGTAGCATAAACCGGATTTGAACCAACAGAACCAATCATCAATGATAAACTACCAGCAAACTTTAAAGTCGGTTTAGTAGTAGTAGCAATTGCTTTCACATATCTACTTAAATAAAGTAGTGGAAATGAATGTATTATCTCCTCTCCACTACCTATTAATGTTTGACTTTGAATTAATTGCCACTGAGATAAATTGCTTAAATCAGGCATAACTATAGCGTAAAGCTAATTCCATTCTGTCTAAATGACCGTTAACATCACCTAAAGTATCACTAACGATATCTAAATAGGCTTCGGTTTCCATATCGCCCCATAACCAGAAATGAGTAGAATCATTTAACAGTTGAATCTCAGGTTCTACAACGTTGTCATATTGAGGTACTAAGATCAAACTATTTAAAATTCTATCTTCTGTTTCTACAGCCTCAATAATCGTTACATCGGAGTTATCCATTTTCTAAACCTCCCAATAAATTATTTATTAAGTTGCGGAAATAGGTAACTTGCCTTGAGGAGTTGTGTAAACTGAGTAAGCGCTTAAAGTACCCCCTGTTGCTGTACTTAATCCCACAAAGGTAGCTGTAACACCTTCAAAAGTGATTTCATCATCTGTACCCCCAATTTTTTGCCCAAAAGGACACGATACAGCATCTTTTTTGGTATAGGTGTATCTACGGCCCGTAATCCGTGACGCTAATTTTTCTGGTAAGGTATTTCCTACCTTAACAATTTTAATGCGAGGTACTACAATTTTTTTGCGGGAAACATCAGTAATAAAACTCCCTGTTGCTGGCGCTGCTGTTTGTGCGTAAAGGTTAGTCCCAATAACAACGGTTCTTAATGCTGTAATCATTCCTGCTTCATTTTCTTCTGTTGTTGCTAAATTTGTGCCTTCTTTAACTAAACCGACCTTAAGGTAAACTTTTTTGGATTGAGCATATCCGAAAGGAATAATATAACCAGGTTGTGTACCTACGTTAGATTTTTTGTTTCCTGTTTTCTGAACTTGAGCTTCGTATAAAGTTGCTTTTTGAGCTTGAGTCTTATCCATCCAGGCATCAATAACTACTTTTTCAGCCTTGTACTGCTCTGCACGTTGTTGATGGTAAAATCGTCTTCCCATAATAAGTAAGTCCTTTGTAATTCGATGTTTTCACTGTATCACCGTTTAGCTCAATCAGTAATTCCCGTAAAAGGTATAAGGGTTTACAATAAGTATCTTTTAGTTTATGAGCGATCACTCAGGAACACGCTTATACTTGCTGATGTCAAAGTCAGACGCATTAAACAATCCTTCCACTTGACTATACAAAGGTATTGGTTTAGTAAGGGAACTTAGGAATAGTAAACTATTAAAGAAATACACATCACCCATAGGTCGGATTCGTTCTGATCGTACTGTTTCACCTAAAACTTTTTCTTCTGGTGGGATTATAGGATAAGCAGATAACTCATCCTGACATTCAGTCACTTTACAGAATTTAAGGTTAAAAGTCTTTCCTGCTACTAAACACATTTTTTGATAGAAAGCTATTCCATCCTGTTTGTTGTAGAAATATGAGTAGCTTTCTAAACCGTTAGCTTTATCACGATAGGACACGGTTATTTTACCTTTACGAATTTTATAAGGGGTAGGTGTATTAAACTCTGTTTTAATTCGTATAGCTAACTGCTCAATATCGGCTAAGGTTAAATTCTCCAAATTAGGTGTATCCCATCTTTCAGATAAATCACTTAACCTAAAACTTAATCTAGCCTCTATCTGTTGATAACCAGGGTCTACGTCAGCCAATGGTTCTATAAAGTACAACACTACTTTAGGTTTACCCTTGTTAGAGACAAAGCCACCTACACTTGTAGATCCTTTAGAATCTACATTAACGGTTCTCATCTCATCTAAACAGTTCTGTCTTAACTCAGTAAGTGTACCTGTAATAAATATCCATTCTGTATCTTTACTTCTATTTTTCCAGAACTTTATAACGCTATAACCTAGTTTGTGATAATCTTCTAATTTCTTTTTATCAGTTTCATCTTTAGCAGGTGTAATCCATTTAAACTTAGGTCTTTCATCTTTATTTACTCCCCAAAATTTTAACTTACTAATTTCATCAGGGTTATTAGCTTCTGATCCCTCCCTAAACTGTTCAGTAATAGGATCATATTTAAACTCATAACTAAAATCTTCAAACCAGTTATCAAAGTCTATGGCATACCCTAATCTATCACCTAGAATCTCATGTAATGCCTTGATAAGACTAGCCTGATTCATTACAGAACTATCTGTACCTGATATCAAGTAGCTTTTACCCTTGTCTAATTTTTGAGAGGGTATGAGTTCCCATGTTCTATAGTTGGGTGTTTTTTCAAATTCCCAGTGTCTATTTTTGGGATCTTTACGCTTAGTTACTAATTTATCTTCTGTAATAGACTTGCTTATTAACCTTAACCAATCTAGCTCTGACATAATGATTTACTGACCCAATGATTTAAGATAGTAGATAGTAATGTGTCTATGTTATCACTCCTATAACTATAGGATTTAACTCAAGTGAACAATTTTTTAATTGTGGAATCAGTGTCAGTAGACTACAACTTAGCTTTACTAATGGTGTCAAATTTAGTAACTATCATTGTAGCAGTCTGGAAACTCTCTCAATGGGAAGAACGGTTACAATACCAGATTACCCAGAATAAACGAGATCTAACCGATGGTATGAACTCGTTGCGTAATGAAATGCGACAACGCGATTACCTTATGGCTATTAAACTCAATACGTTAATAGCTTTTATTGAAAAGACAACCGATTATCAGAATCCTACGATGGATAATTTTGAGGATGATTAATATAATGTGCCACCTCTAATCGGATTAGCCCATTAACAAATAGCTTATATACCACTATTGTTTTATTTAGTCAATAGCAATAGTGGTATTTTTTGTATATTTATGTAAATGTAACGAAATATTACAATAGCTTGCAATCTCAAAGTAATAGTTTTATGTTTAGTACATCGGAAGCAAACAAGCTAAAAACACCGATAAGACAATTAAGTTAAAGGAAAGTAACTGTCATGGCCCCTAGAAAGAAACAGATCAAATCTCCTGTTATTGTTGATGACGTTGTAGAACTCAATACCGTACTACCTATTGTTGTCAACTTGCTAAGGGTGATGTCACCTGGATATAGCGGTTATCCTACTGAAACGTTAGCTAATAAACTTTTAGAGAATAACTGGGACTTGAATAAGCATGAGTCTCTATACCTGTTAACTACAATCAAGACAGTAAGCGATTTGGCGTTTAGCTTGAGACTTAATGATGCAAGTCATCTAGTTAAGGAAGTTGAGTCTAAAATCCAACTAGCACAGGCTAAAGCATCTATTCAATCACCGTCAGCTAGTGCTATGGGTGTTGATGTTAACAACCCTAGCTTGAGTTAACTCTCTATCTATCTCTATCTCCAATCCTTTGTAGCTAAACATTCTTATGTGTGTAGCTGTATATAGTTATAGCAGCAATGTATAGCTGCAAAGGATGACAACTTTCAGTTAGAAAACTAAAACTGTGATGAGTGTATATAGCTATCAAAATATTGCAGACTCTATCTATCAAGACGTTGTCACCGATGGTGGGACTGTAAACTACTTACAGGATGCTTATGACGCTTGTGAGTACAACTATGGCCCTATCAAAGTAGGTAGCCCTATAGACGATCTAATTCAAGCTGTGATTCTGTTTACAGTAATTATGTCAGAAGATTACTTTAACGAAAATAACAATGCTAGACAATCTTGAAACTTACAACTGGGATCAGGTGATGGGTGAGAATGTAGTCGCTATAGCGTCTGGTATGCTCTGGCAACCCATTAAATTACTCCGTAGCACTAGATTACATTCTGAGGGTAGACGTGGTAAGGCTCGTATGATGTACGTCACCCATGATATTAAATTTGTTCAGTGGAGATTAATGTTGTTACTGAAAGACTGTGATGATGCTGATATCCCGATGATAAAGCAAGTATTTGATGCTGTGATTGACAAGTTAAGGGATGACGCTAAGTCTACACCGACTACTACACCGACTACTGCACCAACCGACTACTACCCCGATTGGTAACGAATTTTATGAATAACCAACTTTTATGAATAACCAACGTTCTAAGCTAGGTAATATCCCTTGTGAATTTGAAGGGATTAGGTTTGATTCTAAGTGGGAATTAGCTGTATATCAAGCTATTCGTAAGCACTTCTCTAAGGATGAAATTAGGGTACATCAAAAAATCCTAGTCAAACCTAAAACTACCCATTACAAGGAGAAGTTTTGGAAATGTGATTTTGCTGTAGGTGATGCTGATTTTACTGGCAAGTTTCTATTGATAGAAGCTAAAGGATTTCCTACTGCTGACTTTAAGCGTCAACTGCAACTACTAGATAGTTACAACCCTAACTTACTAGACAAGATAAGGATTGTACAAGGTGTTAGCACCAAAGTAGATGAGTGTTTCACTAGCATAACTCTTAGTGAGTTACATGCTGAACTTAGTGAGTTACATATTGAACTTGAAAAGCGAAAGGCACTTTTAGGTAATCACTTTATCTTTTCAAGATAAAGGGGTTAAATAACAATGGGAGTTAAATAACAATGTCTAACGAATTAATGTCTAACGAATTAAAACAGTGGTTTTTTAGAGACTCACTAAATACTATCCTATCGTTACGTTATGACGATTATAGAGAAATGTTTGTAGTTTCTATCTCTAATGTCGATGGGGAAAATGAACTATTTGCAGATCCTTTATATAGCAAAGCATTTAGTGAGTATAGCGATCAGTTAACAGCTAGGAACACATTAATGTCTGAAATTGGTTCACCTTACTACATTTAAGTAGGTAATCACTTTTAGGTAATGACTTTATTGACCGAAAAGTCATTAAACTAACTAACTAATTTATTGAGGTAATTCAAACAGATGACTACAACATTACAGGATACGATTGATAACTTGGTTAAACAAATTCTTGAGTATGATTCTGATACCTGGAATAGTAAAGCTAACGATTTAACCAAAGAACAAGCTGAAAGCATTGCATCATCTCTTATTGATGATTGGGTGATAGAAGAATTACACGGGTGGGGAATAAGAGAACGTTACAACGATTTAAAACTAGGTGAGACAACAATTCAAAAAGGTGACAACAATGACTAACTACTTTTCATTTCATCTAAGCTCAAAGATGATATCTAACGACTGTTGTATCATCAGGCATGAATTAACTGATTGGGACTGGATTAAAAGATTGGTTAATGATTCTATCAAAATGACTACTGCATTTGATGTGACACTAATTAAGGCAGTAAAAGAGATTTGTGACATTGATACCAGTGCAACAAACGATAATCTTGGTATTATTCGATTGGTTGATGGTGACAACCTAATTGTTGCTGAATTTAGTAACTTATCTAGTTTAGAGAATAGTGTTATCACAGGAAAGGTAACGAATGAAAATACCACCGCTAGATTCATTAAGTACCATGTTAGCTACTTTGGAGATGATGATAAAGAGCGATTAGATGTACTTGAGTACATTGAAAGTTCAACAGAACATATCTTTGAGTTCCGCTAACAAACCACTCTATCAACTACTACTACTACTCAAAAAGGAAAACAACTCAAATGTTTAAATACTACGCTAAAAAAGATAATCAGATGTGTGCATCTATAGCACTAGATCCATACAACAAAGAAGGTGGTTCTAAAATCAGTTTCATTGAGGGTAAAGTTCGTAAAGATTCTGATGATTGCATAACCTTGTTTATGTTTGCTAACTCTACTAGCAATGTAGTCAAGAACGCAAAAGGTAATGATGGTAAGTGGGGTATTGACAACACCTTCAAGTTTGAGACTCAAATTGTCTCTATGCAATTGCACTTAAAACCTTGGGAGCGTACCTACAATGGAGAATCTAAAACCGTTACACCTAGTGAAGCTGAAAGTTTTATTGCTGGTTACTTACTTGAGTTCTGGGGTGATAAACCCTTTGAAGGGGAGATCGACTTTGACGCAGCCAGTGGAGACATTAAACGTTATCTTGAGTACCGTGAGATTAACAACGATAAGGCACGTCAAAAAGCTCAGGACTATTTAGATGATATCTGTAAGCTAGTTGAGATTGAGGCGTTGCACGGGCTTACACCTGACATTATGCAAGTCACTAACGCTAATAGCTCAGGAGGAGGCTTTAAAAAGGGAGGTAACTATACTCCTGCTGAAACAGAAGCTCAAAAATTAGCTAGTCGTTCAGAGTACGTTAAACGCTATTTAAGCGACAACTGGGATCTCTCGGTAGATTTTACCCTGATTACTTTTGATAGCTGTCTAGCAATGTATAGCGGGCGTTTAGGTACGCTAGGCAAAGAGAATCACGATGCCCTTGCAGTTATTTTAGGGATGATTCTGAAATAGTTTCAATACTTTCTTTAAATAATAGGTAATCTTAGCTGCAAAGCATAGCAGCAATACAGCTAAGATATCTTTCCAATTCTCTCCAAAAAGGCAACTACTCAACAAACTCTGGCTACTTAACCACCTAACTACTTAAACAGTAACACAAATGAAAGATTACTACGCAATTTTAGGGATTGAAAAGACTGCTACCCTAGCACAAATTAAAAAAGCATTCAGGGAGCTAGCTAAAAAATATCACCCTGATATGAATGGAAATGATCCTACTTATGAAGCTCTAATGAAAGAAATTAACGAAGCCTACGCTACATTGTCAGACGCTAAAAAACGCAAAGAATATGATTCTGAGTACAGCTCTAATCAAAGCTCTAATCAAGGTTCTAATCAGTCACGCAGTAGCGGTAAGAGTAGCTATAACAGTAGCTATAATAACCCTAACCCTGATAGTGGTAACTCCGATAACTATTATGGGGATGAGTTTATAGACTTTAGTTCTGAGAGGGAAGAAAGTGGAATTGATTATCACACTCTAATTAATCATTCTGATAGTATCCCTCAGCAGCTTGAAGACCTATTAAAACAGATCATCCTATTGCCTAACCCTGATGTTCAGATGCCTGTATTAGTGTCCTATGCTTTTACTCCTAGCGCGTTAGCTAATAACTTACCTATAGGGGTGTGCTATGGTTCTTCGGGTTCGGGTAAGTCTGAAACTCTTAAACTTATAGCTGCCTTGCGTAACAGTGCCATAAACACCGCAGCTAGTACCTTTGCTAGTATTCGTAACTCGATTGAAAATTCCCGATGGTATGATTCAGATAAAACCTTTGAGAAAAACTTTCTATTAATCTGGGATGATATTAGCGAGTCAGTGTTTTTATCGGACGATAAGTTATTCAGTTTGTTTAAATCGGGCATTAACCGTAAGGCTAGAATCACTATAGCCGGTGATAGAGGTGAAAACTTAGAGTTTCAACCCTTCAGCCCTAAACTACTTAGCACTGTTACACCCTTCTGGGATAACCCTAAACTGGTAGAACTTAAACGTCGTGTATTACCTTTCTTGTTTAAACAGATACCCGTTACAATTGGTGACAATAACGATCCTGAGTACGATACAGAATTTAACTTGTTAACCGTAGAAGAAATTAACTTTAACGGGTTAAATGGTGACTATGAAAAATTTTGGCGTATTAAGGAAAATCGCACTCAGTTCAATAAAGCTAAAGGGTTATTAAGTAAAATCAAGACTCACTCTATACCCTTAGAAGTCTACAGATTGAACTTAGATGTAATGGCTACTACTGCTTTAATCTATGGATTGAATAGTCGAGATACCGTTACTGTTTGGGAAAACTATTATAGCTATGTTTCAGAGAATATCTTTGATAGTAATGTAGGGATCTTGAGGATATTTACTGAATGGTTAAATAGTCAAGAATCTGAGTTTATAGAGTTACAAGGGATGAGAGGTAGTAACAACTTAGTTTTAAAAGTGAAACCCTTAGACGCCTTAAATTACTTAGAGACTTGTTACATTAACAGTGAGATTAGCCAGAAACCTGAAAGGGGAATCATTGAGGGATTTTTTGTTAGCAAAGGTTACATCAAACAGAAAACACAGCAAGGTTATCACTGGATTAAAAACTTGAGTGTAGGAGGTAATTAATAATGACTGTAATCTTCAAAGCAGCTAACATTGGCTATGACTATGAGTACACCTTTGATACCTTTGAAAAGTTTACTCTTTGGGCTGATAGCTGGAAAACAGTATTTGATAAACCCTTAGAAGGTTTGATGGTTAATACTGGTTTGATGATTAATACTTTTGACGAGGTAACTAATGATGAGGGAACTGACGAGGTAACTGGTGAGGTAATCAATGTTTAGATATGTTTAGATTAGCTTTTAGAAAGTTTGAGTTTGTAGATGTTTGGAACTTTCAACTTAGAGGTAAAGATGTTTCAATAGCATTCTATAGTCCCACATTTAAACACTCATTCTGTTGGTGGGATAATTTCACTCAGTATGATTCAGGTGAGAAAATAACTTATCTTTACTTTCTATGGGTGAAAGTTGAGGTAATTGAACAGGCTAAAACACAGGTTAATTTACCTTACCTGAATCTAGTTATTAACCGTTTAGATGATTACCAGAAAAAGGAATTAATAACTAAGTTAGTAGATGATCGTATTCGAGAGATACTAGACCGTTTAGAAGTGTCTCATAGACTCGAATTAGAAAGGCTCGAATCAGAAAGAACTGATAATCCTTTCTACACTGGATTAGAAGTTAATCTACTACGAATGGAATTACATTACTTAGAAAACTTAGAGAGGTTTTACAACGAATGAACGAATGATTGATCTTAGGTTGCCTAACAACACTTACTAACCTTACTAACTTACTTACTAATCTATAGCTGCAATGGTTAGCAGCTATAGAAACCTTACTACTCACTTACTCAACTCAACTACTCAACTTAAAACAATGCCTAAAAGAATACCTAACGATGCCTATTACACGCCACTACCTATCTACAAGTGGCTACAGGATAAGCTACAACTAACTAATCAAAGGATATTTGATCCTTGCTGTGGAAACAGTCATGCTACTGCCTTAACGTTCGGTAGAGACAATTCAATAATAGAGAATGATGTACTTGAATTTAGCTCTAAACAAAGATACTGCTTTGATGCTACAGAGGGATGGAATCAACACTTAGAATCTCAAGACTTTTACAGTCTTACAGAGTGGAGTGGGATTGACTGGGTTATTACAAACCCCCCCTATAAACGGGGGATGAGTGAGGCTATTATTCAACAATCTTTAAGTTACGCTAATACAGGTGTAGCCATGTTGTTAAGATTATCTTGGTTAGAACCAACTAGAAATAGAGTTAAGCTACTAACTAATAGTAGCCCTAGAATGGAACTGTTAGCTGTCTACCCAGTGTCACCTAGACCTAAGTTTGACCCTAATCAAAATGGCAATGATAGTGTTACTGTAGCTTGGTTTATTTGGGGTAATTGCACCTTAGAATTACAACCTTTTAACTTTTGTGTAGGATGGCAAAAATAATGATTAAACTTAGTTTAGGAGAATGAAATGATTTATCTTAAATGGTTTTTTAGTTCTATTAGATTCGGCTTTAAAGATATTGCTGTAACACTGTTCATCATTTTATGGTGATACGTCAGTGTTACATCGCTAGAAAATGGTAAGTATTGGGATAACTTATTCTGGCATAACCTAAGTTACAAAGGAATGGATTTTAACGAATGGTATTACTACTTAGTAGGAAAATAAATGGTTTTTCAGCCAATATATATAGAAAGTGGTATTTTCTATATATATATAGATTTTAGCTATTAATGCTATACCAGCTTTTAGTTGTGCGTGTACTGATTAATCCTAACAAAACATCACCCCCTACCGGAACACAAAACCTCTTATATGCAGTGTAACGAGGTTGTCAAGTTGTACTCAACGCTAGTGTGACTTGACATAACGAGTGAACAAATATAATAGAGGTTGACAACGGTAGGGGATGGTGATAATTTAGTAATTAAGGTTATTGTGATTACCCCTTATAACTTTGTTTGGTTTAAATGTGATCACGTTTCACACATAAACCGTTTACTATAAAATCCTATTAAGTGGTGATGACGTATTCCGTCTATACTAACTGAAAGGTTGTAAACGGTTTTTAAAGTTTTAAAATATTTACATTAATTTAATCAATTATTTAATCAATTAATGAATACTACACAAGTTAACACTAAACAATTCTATTTTGACAATGAACAACGCACAGTTATTACAAGTGATGCTATAACGATTAGAGATGAAAGAGCTATACATAGAGATAAACCTTTCCCGATAACCTTAACTTTATATAAACTTGTTAACTCAAGCTGTGTATTGGTGGTTAACGAAACATTAGAAGATCACTGGGTTATGAATATTTTTTGCGATCAATCTACAGCTATTAATTTTATGAATAGATATATCCATTGGCACGGTATCAAGTTTTAATTGGTGAGTTAAGTGTTAAGTTAAGTGTTAAGTTAAGTTATAATTTGTTAAGTATTGTTACATTTACTCAAAATTCCATTAATCAATGGTTGAATAGTATTGTTGTATTAATGGAATTAAATTAATGAGAATGTATTACCAATCTGAACACTTTTTTATTGAGGAATTACAACCTAAATTCAAGGGTGATGATCGCATCTATATAATAGTAAGCAAAGTAACGGGGCGATCTATTGTAGATAAAAATAAGTTATTACTTAAAATGACTTATTTTGAGTGTGTCAGAATGATTGAACAAATTGAAATTATCTATCATTATTTTAGTGAGTGATAGATTCTAAACTGGAATATAAAATAAGCATTAAAAAAGATACCTTAAATCAATAGGGTATCTTTATTTATTTGTATCTATTAACTTTTGTTTAACTTACTACCATATCAGCCTAGGGATTTTAACGTCATCATTGCTCGCATAATAGGACTGCAAGATAACTTCTACACTGTTACCACTAATTTTAGCCACTGAAGCTATATCGACACCCGACTGTATTAAACGGGTGATAAACGAGTGTCTAAGATTGTAACTAGGTAAATATTTCTCAATTAGATCGTCAACTACTAACCGACTAACAATAGGCTTAAATATCCTGTTACTAAAGTTATGCTGATCTATGTAACTTTTGTTTTTTACGCTCGGAAACATTAAACCTAGTTCGTTATCTATTCTAGGGAATTGATCAATCATTTCTTGAAGTTGATCGTTCACTGGAAATAAACGGGTCTCCCCTGTTTTTGTCGGGCCTAACGACCCTTTACTGTATGACTTACAGAAATTAATCCAAGTTCTGTCAGGTTTGATCTTTATATCTCCCCAGGTTAGGGCTATAGCCTCCCCAGGCCGACAACCAGTGAGAGAGCAGAATTGTACAAAACTCAGGTAATAAGAGTGATTGTAAGCATTTTTGTCAGGCGAATACCTGTTATCTGTGAAAGCATCCCATATAACTTTTATCTCGGAGGGGGAAAAGGCTTCCCTTGTACGCTTGCTTGAGTCTTGATTACTGTCAATCAATCCACGCTTTTTAAGTGCAGAATAGGGGTTTTTCCTTTCATCTATGAATCCTAGCTCATTGGCTAAGTTAAATGCAGCATTAACGTCTGTAAAGATACGATCAACCGTAGATGGTGCTAAAGTGTCCAACATTGTCAATACAAGCTTACTCGCGTTACTAAACTCGAATAGTGACTTATCGTTTATTTTGCTGAACTGGTTATCTACCAATACCCATTGATTTTTTATGGTATTTTGGGAGACTTTATCAACGCTTAACTTTTTATAATGCTCCCAACAAGCCAGAAGATTAGGTTTATTAACGATCTCTATATTGGAGTTAATAGGAACTATCTTGCTATTGTCATACTTAACTAGGGATTGATCAAACTGTCCCATCATAATGTCTAAGTCTATCTGTCCAGCCTTAGCCTTAGCTATGGTCAGAGACTCTTTGCTAGCACTCCCTATAGTGATTTGATAAGTTTTGGATTGCAGTGTCCATCTTAATCGGATTTTACCTCTAAAATTTTCCACTGCTATTTTGCCGATCTTGTCTATACGGGTATAAACTGATTGATTCGTTGTATCTGTAGCCATAATGTAATCCGACTGTAATTGACTGTACATAGTAGTTCTAGTGAAACAATAACGAAACAAGATTAAGCAACTATCAGAAACAAGCTATGAGCTATAATACTGATTCTCTCGTAGAATCTTGATAGAATCCCCCCTTACCAAGCAAG